>Ga0315533_1000032_pt1 | contig 149222 bp, 149 predicted proteins | sample SalMarSW160130MG_FD_203081 | JGI IMG/M metagenome (GOLD analysis project Ga0315533, IMG submission 203081) | Salt marsh sediment microbial communities from the Plum Island Ecosystem LTER, Massachusetts, United States - Salt Marsh Sediment SW1601-30 ...
CATTGGGGATAGAGACTATGGACAAATTTTTGGAAGAAACTTTACATTACAAGAGGGAAACCTAGAGGAACGTTCACCTGACACCAATTGGACTGCTTGGAGAATATTCCTATACGACCATTCAACAGGAAACTTCACAAAACTAAGCATCACAACTCACTTTAACGCCACATCTTTTGGTAACCCAACATTCACATTTTTGAAATCCCCAAACAATAAGTCATGCGTAGTAGTTACCTACTACCTTTTCAAAGAAGGATTACCCGACGAATATAAAGACAAAGCAGGAGAACTAATTTTCTACAAAGAATTTGAAACTCAACAATTCCAGATAACATATGATAGCAAGCCGTGTTCAATAAATGTAACTTCCAATTCCACAATCTCAGACTTTAACTTCAGCGAGCCCGAGAGAAGCATAAGCTTCAACGTGAGTGGACTCAACGATTCTAAAGGTTTTTGTGTTGTGGAAATTCCAAAAGAGATCGTTCAAAACTTGTGGCAAAACAACTACACTGTTTTGCTAAAAGGAAAACAATGGTCCTTCGAAAACTGGACCTGCACAGAAAATACTTACATATATGTAAACTACATTCACTCAACCCACAAAGTGATAATAACCCCGGAGTTTCCATCATTCCTTATTCTACCACTATTCATGATAGCAACACTACTAGCAACCATGGTATACAGAAGAAAACATCCCATGTAACTGCACACAGCATCCGTTTTCCTGCATTCCTATATAAGATTCAGAAAAGCTCTTGAAAATTCTCAATAATCGTGGGGTCACGAAACGCAGACGGTAGCTTAGCCCCGCAGAAATCCTGCTCTCATTAGATTTGCTGAATCTTATAAACGGTTATGTTAGTTAGAAAACCTTTTTTAACAAAACAGTCAACTAAATAGTTCTCTGCTCAAGAAAAGGTGAATGTATTGGTGGAAGTTAGAAAGATAGCAGTTTTAGGTGCTGGCTTAATGGGTCACGGCATATGCCAAGTCGCAGCCCAAAACGGCGGATACGAAGTTAACATGAGAGACATTGAGCAACGATTTTTAGACAGTGGCATGGAAATGATTAAAAATAGTTTGCGAAAGTTTCAAAGCAAAGGAAAATTAACGGAAGAGCAAGTTGCCGAAACTTTGAAGAGGATACACCCAATGCTGGATTTGAAAGAAGCTGTTTCAGAGGCTGATCTCATAGTTGAGGCGGCACCAGAGAATGCTGAATTGAAAAAATCCATATTTAAAGAGGTTGACACGTTTGCGCCACCCCACGCAATTATCACTTCAAACACGTCTTCAATAAGCATAACAGAATTAGGTTCAGCAACAAAACGACCAGAAAAAATCTGCGGAATGCACTTCTTCAACCCGCCGCAACTGATGAAGCTCGTTGAAGTTGTTAAAGGAGCAAAAACTTCGAATGAAACAATACAAACAGTTTTGGATGTATCACATAAAATGGGTAAAGAAACGGTTCTGGTTAAGAAAGATTGCCCAGGCTTTATTGTGAACCGCATACTAATTCCAGCCTTAAATGAAGCAGCGGCTTTGTATTGGGAGGGTATTGCTGACAGGGACGACATAGACAAAGCCATAAAGCTTGGATTGAACTGGCCCATGGGACCTCTTATGCTCACGGACTACATTGGATCAGACACGATTTTGGCGATTGCAAATGTTCTAATGAAAGGAATAGACCCGAAGTTTCATCCGTCTCCAGGGCTGAAGCAGATGGTTAACGCTAAGCTTTTAGGAAGGAAAACTGGGAAAGGCTATTACGATTGGACACAAAAATAGAGGTGTTCACAAGATGGAGTTTAAGTATATAATTTATGAGAAAAGCGAGGGAATAGCAACAATAACTTTGAACCGTCCAGAAGCATTGAATGCGTTTAGCAAAGAGGTTGTGAATGAAGTTTTGCAAGCCTTAGAAGACATTAAAACTGATGGAAACGTGCGGGTTGTTGTGTTGACTGGGGCTGGTGAAAAAGCGTTTTCTGCTGGTGCTGACATAAAAACCATGAAAGGGTTTAACGCGTTAAAAGCGAGAGCTCTGTCGCTTATGGGCGAAAGACTTTGCAGTGCTCTGGAAAATTTGGAGAAACCCGTTATTGCCGCGATAAATGGTTACGCTTTAGGCGGCGGCTTAGAAGTTGCTATGTCTTGCGATCTGCGCATAGCTTCGGAAAGAGCTCGTATGGGACAGACAGAAATTAACATAGGCTTAATCCCTGGTTGGGGTGGAACTCAAAGGCTTACACGTTTAATAGGGAGAACAAAGGCGAAAGAGCTTGTTTTCACTGGAAAAATGATTGACGCAAAAACTGCTGAACAGCTAGGCATTGTAAACATGGTTTTTCCAGCTGAAGGGTTCAGGGAAAAAGTGAAACAATTTGCCAAGGAACTAGCAGCTAAGGCTCCAGTAGCCCTCAGAGTTGCTAAGGCGTTGATTAACAAAGGTGCTGACATGAGTTTGGATTCTGCAATAGCGCTGGAACGAGAAGGGTTCGGTGTTGTGGGTTCAACAGAAGATTTGCAGGAGGGCGTTTCAGCGTTCACGGAAAAAAGAAAACCAACATTTAAAGGCAAATAACAGAAGCCCATCGCACCCTCTTTTTGAGCTTCTTTTCTAAAAGTGGATTTGCCTTTTTGCAAGCTCCGCTAACGATGTATCATACCAAAAGTTATATGTGAAACTAGAAGACTATGAGAATTTCCTATTAACGGAGAGATGCTTATTGCCTAATTCGCGTGTGTTGTTAAAAGACGAAGTTGGAAAACGTGTGCTTCTACTCGGGAATGAAGCCATTGCTAGAGGAGTTTTAGAAGCTGGTATGGGCGTGGTTACAACCTATCCGGGTACACCTGCGTCTGAAATAGGCGATTCCATCTCAGCAATAGCCGCTGAAGCGGGCTTATACATGGAGTATTCCACAAACGAGATTGTCGCAGTTGAAGTTGCAGCTGGAGCAGCAAACTCTGGTGTCAGAACCTTAACAGCCATGAAACATGTTGGGTTGAACGTGGCTGCAGACGCCGTTATGACATTGGCTTACATAGGCGTAAAAGGAGGCTACGTAATAGTCACCGCAGACGATCCAGGATGCTACAGTTCACAAAACGAACAGGACAACCGCTTCTACGCTTTACTCTCAAACCTACCATGCTTGGAACCATCAAACGCCCAAGAAGCCAAGGAAATGACAATCTCAGCGGTTGAAATCTCTGAAAAACTTGAGCTTCCACTTTTGCTCAGACTAACGACACGTGTAAGTCACACCCGTGGACCAGTAATCTACGGCAAACTCAGAAAACCAAACTTGAAAGGCGAATTTATCCGAGACGTAAAACGCATGGTGATGGTTCCAGCAAACGCCAGACCAATGCACGTGAGACTTTTAGAAAAAGTGGAAAAAGCCAAAGAAATCAGCGAAACATCGCCATACAACCGGATTGTGCGTGAAGGAAGCAGCGGTTTAGGCATTATCTCCTCAAGCTCAGCCTACAATTACGCTGTTGAAGCCGCACACCTGTTAGGCTTAGACGCAAGCATCCTCAAGCTCGGAATGACGCATCCGCTTCCAGAGAAGATGATAGCTGAATTTCTGAAAAACCACGAAAAAATAGTAGTTGTAGAAGAACTTGAGCCATACTTGGAAATGCAAGTTAAAACGATAGCCAAGGATTACGCCCCAAACGTGAAAATCTACGGAAAAGCAGGTAGGCTTTATTTCCAAAGGAAATTCGAACTTTCCACACGAAAAGTCATGATGGGACTAGCAGAAATAACAGGTAAAGAGCCACCAATAGACTTTCGAAGAATCGACGAGGAATACGCTGAAATAGTGAAGGATTTACCGTCTAGACCACCCATACTCTGTGCTGGATGTCCTCACCGAGCTTCGTTCTACGTAATCAAAAAGGCTACAGGTGAAAACGCGATTTACACAACAGACATAGGCTGCTACGCTTTAGGAATCGCCCCGCCACTAAAGGTTGGCGACATACTCATATGCATGGGAGCAAGCATAGGTACAGCTCAAGGAATAAGCAAGACAACAGGCAAACAAACCATAGCAGTACTCGGAGACTCAACATTCTTCCACGCAGCAATTCCAGGACTCATCAACGCAGTCTACAACAACCACAAAGTCACCCTAGTTGTCCTAGACAACCTCACAACAGCAATGACTGGAAGCCAACCCCACCCCGGAACAGGCGTAACCGGCATGCGTAGTCCCTCAGAAAGGATACTCATCGAAAAAGTCGCCGAAGGATGCGGAGTAAAATACGTCAAAGTTGTCGATCCGTTCAAAATTAAGGAAGCAACAGCCGTTCTGAAAGAGGCTTTACAACACCATGGGCCTTCAGTCGTAGTGTTTAGGTCTCCTTGCGCCTTGATGGCTACTAGGGACAAAAGACGCAAAGGCGAAAAAACTGTGCCCTTCAAAATCACTCAGGAATGCACAAACTGTATGGTTTGTATCAAACTGTTAGGCTGCCCCGCTCTAGTCATTAAAGACGGAAAAGTCACAATTAATGAAGCTTTGTGCACAGCATGTGGACTATGCGTCTCAGTCTGCCCCTACAACGCTATAGAATGCAAAGGGAACAGTTAAGGAGGTTGTGAAATGAAGGAGTTTAACATTGTTGTAGCTGGTGTTGGAGGACAAGGCATACTTCTAGCAGCTGAAATTCTAGGAACAGCCGCCCTTAAACAAGGACTAAACGTTAGGGTGAGCGAAATTCACGGAATGGCTCAACGAGGCGGATCCGTGACATCCAACATAAGAATGGGAGAAAAGGTTTTGGCGCCAACAGTTCTAGAAGGAAATGCAAATGTGCTCCTAGGATTTGAACCCTTAGAAACCGTGAGAAATTTAAAGTACACTTCAGAAAATACACTTACCTTAATGAACAATGAACCTATTCCCCCGCCGGGATTAACAACCAAGATGATGAGCTATCCAAGCCTAGACGAAATAATTAAGAAAATTCGTGGGTTTACAAAAAATATCGTTGTTGTGCACGCAGCAAAATTGGCTGAAGAAGCTGGAAGCGTTCTAACGCGTAATGTTGTTTTGATTGGCAGCTTAGTGGCTACTGGAAAAATGCCAGTTAAAATTGAAACGTTAAAGGAAGGCATACGCGAGCTTGTTCCAGCTAATTATTTGGAAATGAACATGAAAGCGTTTGAACTCGGCTACGAACATGTTCAAAAGAAAGCTAACTAAACTCGGGGTTTTTTAGTCGCTGAATTTTCTTTTTCGTTTTTTAGAATTGTCGCCAGTAAGTTTTCGAATATCTTCATGTCAGAAGCATTCACTATTGGAATTTGAAAACTCTTGTCAACCTCAAACATCTTTTCGTATTTTGGAAACTCCGCATAGCAAACGTGACTTATCGGAAACTCTTTATTTTTGATTTCATATTCGAAGGACTTATCATAAACTTCCAAGCATAGCAGGTAGCCGTCCACCCAGTGAAGCCTGCTCATTCCATAGGTTGCAGCGCACCATGCTAGGTCCTTAACGGAACGTTTATCCAAGCCTAAGACGGTGATTTTTTGTGTGGGAACAATTTCTACATCCAAGTCTTTCACCCTCTGAAGGGAGTGGTTAGCACCTCTTTAGCCTTATGGCTTATTTTCGGTCCAAGTCCGTGCACAGTTTTAGGCCAGTCGTCAATGTTTATTAGGGCATTCAACGGGGTTTGATATGACTTAAGAATCGCCGTGGCTTTTTCTCTTCCAATGTTTGGCAGACTAGACACAAAGAATGTTTGAGCGTCGGATATGGTTTCAACTTTTTTGATTGGATGAATCGTTGGGCTTCTCTTTTCTACTATTTGCTCTTGACGTGCAGCTACGTAAAGAAAATCAATGGTTTCCTTGTACGAGGTTGTGCTTATCATAGCTATTCCATTTTTCGCCAGATTGAACATTGCTCCCCAAACTGATGCTGGCTTAATTCTGCTGAACTTGTAAATTATTGGAAGATAACCTTCCAACAGAATTAGCGCTTTCGGATAGGCCTCTTTCAGCTTAAAAAGTTGGTCAAAGAGGTAGCGATGTGTAAGTGTATAGACAAAGTCTCGAACTGTTTTTCTCTCTACTGCACAAACATCAGACAATATGTAGTCACCTTTCTGTAACGCTTTAATCTCAACAGTGACGCCTCTTTCCCGTAGTCCCTTTACGATTTTTGCAGCCGTATTCGCCTCACGGCTGTCAACAATAATCGTCGGCTCTTGTCCATCATCTTTCTTTTCCTTCAAATATGGGACTAAAGTTTCCGTACCAGACATAACCTCAACTCTCAAATTGCCTATGACTATGAGAAACTATCTGCTTATTGTTGATAAACTTAAGCATAGCATGACTAGGCTTTAAAGAAGTGGTGATATAAGCATAAAAAGGGTGAAAGTGAAAATTATGGTTCTTTTTTCGTTATTTCTTTCACGACGCCAGCAGCTACTGTTGTGCCCATGTCTCTTATTGCGAATCTGCCAAGCTCTGGAAATTCAGTGTATGCTTCAATTGCTATTGGCTGCAAAGGTTCGATCCTTACTATGGCTGCGTCTCCAGTTTTCAGAAAGTCTGGTTTTTCCTGTACGACCTGTCCTGAACGCGGGTCAATTTTCTTCAGTAATTCGGTGAATCTGCATGCTACTTGTCCTGTGTGGTAGTGGAACACCGGCGTGTATCCTGCGGCTATTGCTGTTGGGTGATAGATTACGATTATTTGTCCTATGAACTCCTTCGCAACTGTTGGCACGTTTGAAACGTGTCCGCAAACGTCTCCGCGACGTACGTCTGTTTTTGCTATGCCTCTAACGTTAAATCCTATGTTGTCGCCTGGTTCAGCCTTTGGGATTCTTGTGTGATGCATTTCCAAAGACTTCACTTCACCCTTCTTGTTTGCTGGCATGAATATGACTTGATCTCCTTCTTTGAGTACTCCTGTCTCAACCCTGCCCACTGGAACTGTGCCCACGCCTGTGATGGTGTAGATATCTTGAACTGGAACGCGTAGAGGTTTATTCATGGGTTTGGGAGGTACCTCAAATGTGTCTAAGGCCTCAATCAATGTTGGTCCTTTGTACCATGGCAATTTTTCGCTTTTTTTCACTAGGTTGTCGCCGGTCCATCCTGAAGTAGGCACGAACGGGATTTTTTCAACTTTGAAGCCTACCATTTTGAGCATTCTGCTTACTTCATTTTTGATTTCGTTGTATCTCTCTTCACCCCAGTTGACTGATGCGTCATCCATTTTGTTGACTGCCACGACCATTTGGTTTACGCCTAGAGTGAAAGCTAAGAATGCGTGTTCTCTTGTTTGGCCTCCTGCCCCTATGCCAGCTTCGAATTCTCCTCTTTTGGCTGAAACGAAGAGTATGGCGCCGTCTCCTTGACTTGCTCCTGTAATCATGTTTTTAACGAAGTCTCTGTGTCCCGGTGCGTCTATGACTGTGAAGTAATATTTTTTCGTCTCAAATTTTAGGAATCGGAGGTCAATTGTTAAGCCTCTTTCTCTTTCTTCTTTGAGGTTGTCGAGAACCCATGCGAACTTGAAGGTTTCTTTGCCTAGTTTTTCTGCTTCTTCCTCGAAGGCTTTTATTGTTCTTTCTTCAATGGCTCCTGCTAAGTATAACATGTGGCCTGTTGTTGTTGATTTCCCATGGTCCACATGTCCCATAATCACTAGGTTTAAGTGGGGTTTTCCTGTTTTGCTCATTCTTTTTTCTCCTTACTTTTTTTTAAATTACATCTGTTTTTAGTGAATTCAGTTTACACAACTGTTCATTCAATTATTTTAAGTTTATGATGAACCTAACACCACAAGATCTGAACCAAACTCAAACTTTGACAGCATTCTAAAGGTTGCCTGATTGACCCTTGTTTGAGATGTTGAGGGGAATTTACGAAGTCTATATGCTTGAGAAATTTAGAATACAGGATGAAAGCCGATGGTGCAAACATGATTCTTCATCCATAGAGTCACTCTATGAAAAGTTTCTTCTCTAAGAGTGCAGAGAGATTTGATCAAGGTATAGGTTCTACGGAAGCGTTGTGGGGCTGGCTTGCCAGTTTGAGATGGTTTAACGAGTTGGGAAAAGAGGATATTCAAAAAGGGGTGTTAGGCTTGGGGGATATCTTATCGACGGCCTTCTCGATATAGGGGGCAAGGTCAACACACCTATGGACCCGAAGCAGAGACACGGATTGATAAACTACACTACGGGTTCCTATGGTAACGATTTGAAGTGCTACGAAGCAATGGGGACTAGGGTTCCTAAGCCGATAACAGGTCCTGCAATAAGGTATCAGGGTGGAGTTGGAGGAATGAGGGTTTGCACACATTTCTACAACACCGAGGAAGACGTTGACAAATTTATTGATTTCCAAAAAGACTTAATGCCTAAATAATTAATTTCATGTACGTTGCGACATGGATGAAGCTAAAATGTTTAGAAGCCATGGGTAAAAGCAAAAGTGGTCGTTTAGCCCCCCCAATTACTTGTTTATGGCTTCTAACAGATTACAGTGGCGATGTCTCCCGCAATTCCAACATAAAACCACACGAGTCATCAGTCTGGCAACTATAGCCTTCAAATATTGGGCATATTGTGATTTAATGTGACCTATATATAAGGGGGGTCTAGCCGCACAGAGAAAGCTCTCGCTTCAAACCCCTTCTTGAGCTGCAAATGAACCCCCATATAAAAAGAAAAACCCGTCTAGTTGCCAATTTTTGCCTTAATCTTTGGAAGAAAATCCTTCTGCATCTGCACCATGCCAAAAGTCGTAATTCTATATTTATCATCATCAGTCTTCACAATCATATCACTCTTAACAAGCTCCCCAAGACGCGTGCTCACAATCTTCCCACTCTTCCCAAGCCTAACCTGCAGCTCCTCCTTAGAAACGCTATCACCCCCAACCAAACCCAACTGAAAACCCACATAACCAGCCAAAAGCCACAACAGCAAAGTCTCATTATCCGTAAGCTTATCCTTACTCACCAGCAAATTCGCGCCTTCCTTTGAAAAAGCAATAAGCCCCTCGCATTCCTTCACAAGCATCTGCAAATCAACACTCAAAACAAGCCTCCTCGCAACACCAAAAGACGGAACAAACTCGCCAAAAAACCTGCTAAGGCTCAACCAAACGTCTTCTAAACTGCCACTAAATGTCTTCTCAACATCCCCATACTTGACATTCACAGTTATCTTATCGCTCAAGCCATTTTGCCCCTAAGCCTAGCCAAAACCTCGTCCTCAATCCACCTCTCACCCTGCACAGTCAACTTGAACTCAGGCCTGTTCGGATCCGGCTTAAAAACCTGCCCCCTCTTAGTCATCTCATTCAACCTAGCCGGAACCATACTTCTAATCCCACTTGACTCCAAAAGCCTCTTCACATGCGCCGACGTATTCTTCCTACCCTCAGAAGCATACAAAATCAAGCCCACAGCCTCATAATGCGTAAGCCTCTCACCAGTCACTAACACAGGGCCTTCAGTCGTGAACTCAATCACACCCTTCAACTGGATAGCTGTGGTAGGCATCAACTTTGTTGAGACAAGATCTGAAGTTTTTTCCATGAAATTTTCAGGAAAATCTTGGAGTATTTTGAGAATTTCCTCTGGGTTTTCTCCTTCAACAACAATTTCGCCGAAAGACGTCTTTATTCTAGCCTTAACTTTTCCCATTTCACCTTTCTCCTTTCAAGCTAAAAGTTCTTCTTCAGCAAGAATATAAACACAACCAGCATCAGTCTTCCAACGCCTAACCTTCCCCTTCCTCACAAGCCCCAACAAAACCCCAGACAAAGTACGCCCCGGATAACGCAACCCATTAGCCTTCAAAGCCCCTTTCAACTCACCAACTGTACGCGGACGCCACTTCCCCCAATCAGTCTCAAGAACCTTCAAAACAGCATCACCACAACCTTTAACACGAAAAATCTTAGGAAACTTCTCAACAGCAGCCTTTTCTTTCACACCCGCCGTCTTAACAGTAAGCGTAGCCGTCGCCTTAGGCTTAGAAACCTCAAAAGCCCTACAAACATCAACCATCAAACCCGGCAACTCCTTAACAGTCCTCAAAACCTCCTCACGACCCCCACTAATCTCCACCTCAAAATCACCCAACTTCACATGAAAAACAAAAACCCCCTTCAACACACCCTTAACCACCCTATTCACCAACCCTATACCGAAATATAAGAAGCACTAACCCCTTTTAGAATTTACGTATCCCGACATATTCCGATTTGGGAATATCATATTAAATGTCACGATATAATATGTAATTGTAAAGCCCGCAACGAGGAATACGCTTGGCAAAAAAAGGAATTAGCGTATGGCTTTTCAGCAGCCTAACTTTCGTAGCACTCGTACACTTAATTGATGCAATTTCTGTACTGGTTTTCAACAGCCAAATCAAGCTTTTTCAACTATACCCATTCATAAACGAGAAACTACAGACTATAATGCCTAACACGTATTTTTGGGTGAGCGCCATCACAACCTTCATTCTCTGGGGAATCACCTGTGCAATAGCATTTGAAAATCCGGTCGAAACCTTTCTGAACAAAATACTCTCAGACGCTAGAAAACAAGGCGCCGTTGAGACTCAGGTGTTAGATGAAAAAAGCGAGTTGCTCGACGCAATGAATGAAACGGTGGAAATGAACAACACGCTTTTGGCACAAATTAAGGACATGACGTACAACGTGAGAACAGAAGTTAAAGAAATTCAACCATTAACGGAGAACGTCGAGAAACTGAAGACTGAGCTAAGCCGCTTAAAAAGGGAATTCAAAAAGTTTGAAGAAAACGTCAAACATCCGAATAAATGTCCGACGTGCAGAAAACCAATACTGCCCGAATTCAAAGTATGTCCCTATTGTGGTGAAAACCTAAAGTTGCTGCCAGAAGCAGTGATCGCATTAAAAGATTACAAATGAAACACTTTGACGCGCGTCTAAATTTATGAACGCGCTAGCACCCCACCGTAAACTTGCATTATCACACCTTTACCAGCCGTTGCTTCTTCCTGTGGCTGAACAATTTAATCTCTCGTTCTCTCTTCATGGCATCGCTACGGCTGTTAAACTCTTCCACGTACACAATTTTCGCAGGCCTGTGCATTCTCGTGTATCTGGCGCCTTGACCTTTTTTGTGCTGTTCAACTCGATGTTCCACGTTTTTAGCCTGTCCAGTGTAGTAGCTACCGTCTTTACAAAGAAGGATGTAAACGTAATAGGGCATTCATCATCAACTCACAGTTAATGAACAAACCTCACCATCTGTTTTAGAGAGAGTTAAGTAGCACATGCTGTACGTAAATAAAGTAACTGTTATAAACGAATTGGGGTAATCAGTCTTTATGCCAAACAAAGTTCATTGCGCCCATATCCTTGTAAAGACTGAGAAAGAGGCAAATGTGGTTCTGGAACGGTTGAAGAAGGGAGAAAAGTTTGCAAACATTGCTAAAGAAGTTTCACTCTGTCCCTCCGGAAAACATGGCGGAGACCTCGGAACCTTCGGTAGAGGAAAAATGGTGAAGGAATTCGAGAAACCCGCTTTCACGCTTCAGAAAGGACAGATTTCGCCGATTGTAAAAACGAAGTATAGGTACCATGTAATAAAGAGGCTTGAGTAGCTTGGATTCTCCTTTAAACGATTGTGGTTAGGCACTCGTTAATGTATAGAGCTAATTGTGACATGGTGATCATGCGCCTTTCTGGGTTACAGAGAATTAACAGAATCAAAGGATAAGAGGTCTTTAACGGAAAATTTAAATAAAGGAATATCGTCAGGGTGCTCCGTTGTCTAGTTGCATTTATAAAGGAGTTTGAGTTTTATAGGACAGTAACGTTGTACTGTTAAAGATCGAAACGGAACACAGTAACGTTACAGACTGCAATCAACAATAAAAGGAGTGATGGAAAATGGCGGAAAGATCAGGAATTGTTTTCATCGGAAGCAAACCACCAATGAACTATGTTCTGGCAATCATCACAAGTCTATCGGCATCCGATGCTAAAGAAGTAACCTTGAAAGCGCGAGGACGAGCAATAACAACGGCTGTTGACGTAGCTGAAATAACTAGAAACCGCTTCATCAAAGACTTGAAAGTAAGCAAAATCGCGATAGGAACAGAGGAAATGCCAGCGAGAGAAGGTGAAAACAGATCAAGAATGGTTTCAACGATGGAAATTAAACTTACAAAAGAGTAGGAAAACATCGCGAAACAAAGTAACAGTCGGCGAATACCTCGCTTTTTTCTTTCAACAAAATATCAGGTGAACCTCTACAAATTTCATTTACGCATTAATCTCTGCAGAGGAAACCGGAAACCTACGTGTGGAAAGCTTCTCTTATAAAAGGTCAATTCTAGCTATTCTGACTGATTCCAAAGCTGACGCGTATAAAAAGGGTAGATTTATCTTCTAGAAAATACATCTACATATTATTGGATGAGTTATGAATCCAATTTTTCCATCCAGGAGAAGGGGATCATGGGTCATTTCTGTAACCATTCTGAAAGCTGCAAAGAATGGCATCAGAAAGACACACGTACTCACGTCGGTTTCTTTAAGCTACGAACAATTCACTAGGTATATCAAATTTCTGAAAGCCCGTGGTTTTATTAAAGAGCATGATACTTTGCTTCGCACTACAGATAAAGGATTGGAATTGATAGAGGAGTTTGACTCTTCACAGTTAATACGTAGCGTACTGCCTACTTGAAATTTGAACATGCAGACATAACTTCCCTCTTTTTTCTAACAAACGCGCGAAAGAGACTCGGATGTCTTACCCGTGCAGGGAAAGTATTCTTCACGGTCTTACACATTCGGCTTTAGATCTGTATGGGCGTTTTGCTGTGCGTTTTCGCTTATGGTAGTTACATTCATGAATGCGCACTAATAACCATCCTTTATCTTGATATATGCAACCACATGGCAGCGTGATTGTGTCGGTCGTTCGAACTTTAGTTTTCTTTGCCATTCTTCAAACCCTCACAAATTCCTTCAGTTTTTCTCTTAGCACTCTGCTAACTAAGGCAGTATCCACTTTGCCTCGCAGTTCCTTCATAATGATGCCCATGAAAACGCCGAAACTATTTTCACCACGATCTCGAATCAAGCTTCTGTTATCTTCAATCACCTTTTCAACAAACGCTCTAAGCTCATTTTCAGAAATAGTCTTCAAACCAAGGCTCTTGATCGCCTCCCGAACACCTTTATTCTCGTGACTTGACAACCAAACAGTTACGTCTGGCATAGCCTCTTTCGTCAATTCTCCAGCACTTATTTTGTTGAAGATTTCTCGAATCTGGTTTTCTGAAACCTTGTCAACTTGAACGCTGTCGCGTTTTAAAGCCTTTAGTGTTTCAGTTAAGAACGCAGCTACAGTTGTCGGTGAGACTTTGCCCTGTTCCACGATAGATTCGAACAGTCTGCTGTATTCGGAATCTAAAACTTGCCTAGCCAATTTTTGATTCAGCCTATACTCTTTCATGAAACGTTCCAGTTTTTGTTCAGGCATCTCTGGCAATTGCGAACTAATTTTTCTGACATATTCTTCTGTTATCTGTATCGGAGGAATGTCTGTTTCAGGATACATTCTCGCTGCTCCAGGTCTAGGTCTCATGTAACGTGTTGTTCCATCGGGGTTTGGTGCTCGCGTTTCTGGCGGAACGCCCTTTATGGCTTCTCGTGCTCTCTCTGCAACCGCTTTTAATGCATCTTTGGCGTTTTCTGGGTTGTCTGCAACAAGCACTACAGCGTCTTGATCGTTAACTTCAAGAGCCTCTCTTAATTTTTCCACTTCTTCTTTTGTTATCCCATAGGCTGGCAGTTCGTCTGTGTGGAATATGCCGCCAACTCTTCCCCAGAAACGTGCTCTGTCAGACATCTCTGTTCCCAAGCGAAAACTCGGCATCAATTCCTGTTTAAGGAAGCCATTGAATTCCGGAAGTTTCACGGCTAGGATCTGTTGTTTCTTGTCTATGGCTTTGCGTAGTACCTTGCATTTTGTTTGTTTAAAAACAATTGTCACATCGGTGAATTGTTCTTTAATGTTCTCTTCCTTTACTCCTCTTGCTCTCAATTTTTCGCTTATTTTCATGAGTTTCAATTGGCGTTGAACTTCATACTTTACAACAAGCGGGAGCAGTTCAAGTTCTTGAACTCCCTTGATTTCTATGAGGGCGCCGTTTGGGATTGATATGTTTATGTCTTGGCGGATTGTGCCTAAGCCCCTTTTTACTTTTCCAGTAGCTCTCAAAACTCTTCCTATTGCTAATGCAACTTCTTCTGCTTCTTTAGGTGATTTTATGACTGGTGCCGTTGCAACCTCTATTAAAGGTATGCCTAAACGGTCTATACGATAACGTATTACGTTGCCTTCACCCGTTTTTCTTGCGGCATCCTCTTCCAGGCTTATGTGCTGAATTGGAACAGTTTTTTCTCCAACTTTGACTTCGCCATTTAGGGCTATCACACATGTTCTTTGGAAGCCCGTGGTGTTAGAGCCGTCTATAACTGTTTTACGCATCACATGGATTTCGTCAACAGGCTTGGCATTCATCATCAAGGCTGCTGTTAAGGTTGTTTCAACAGCTTCCGTGTTTAATGGATGCGGTGGTTCTTCATCCATTTCAACAAGACATGAAGTCGCCGTATTTGCCTCGTAGAGAATTTTTACTCCTTTTTGAAATTCGAAGTAGGCCGCTGGATCTATTTGTCCTAACTCACTTTGTGTTGGCCGAAGCCTACGTAGAAACGTTATTTCTGGCTCTTCCTTGAACAGTTCTGGTTTGCAATTGCAGAATAGCTTTGTAGAAGTGTCCAATTGCTGATGGATTTCTAAGCCGACTTTCAACCCGATTTTCTGATAATCTATTTCCAAATGCTTCACCCTTTGGACATTCCTTATTCCTCGGCAAGAGTTCGTGGTGAAATCTCACCAACAATGTTCGTTTTCAAAAGTCTTTTAGCTTCTTCTATGTCGCGGGTTTGTCCGAAAATCCACATCAACTTGACGGTGGCTGTTTCTGGAAGCATGTCTTCCAATGGGGTTACGCCTAAAGCCAGCAAATCGCGGCCTTGATCATAAACGTTCATGTCTATTCGGCCCCAAATGCACTGAGAAGTCATACCTACTACAACATTACGCTCTACAGCGTTTCTTATGGCTTTAAAAATGTAGCTGCCGACATGACCTAAACCTGTTCCTTCAAGAATCATACCCCTATAGCCTTCCTCCACATGCCAATCAATTATTGCCGGGTTCATGCCCGGATAAAACTTTATTAACACAACCTTTTCGTCGAATTCCGGTTTCAACGTAACCTTTCTTGCGGAATTGCGTTTTCGATACTCGTCTGTAAACATGGTTATTTTCTGGTTTTGCACTCTTCCCATTGGAGTTGTATTCACAGATCTGAAGGTGTCCCTTCTGCTCGTGTGACATTTTCGAACTTTCGTTCCTCTATGAAGTACTACGGAAGTGTCTGACGTTGTTTCATGCATTGCTACGGCTACTTCTGCAAAGGGTGCCTTTCCCGCTGTCGTCACTGCTCCTATGAGGTTTGTCGCTGCATCTGAACTCGGCCTGTCTGCTGAACGTTGTGAACCTACAAGTATTACTGGGACTGGGAGGTCTTGTAGTGCGAAGCTTAAGGCTGCAGCCGTGTAACCCATGGTGTCTGTTCCATGGGCTATTACGACACCGTCAGCGCCTTTGGATATTTGATTTGAGACCGCCTTGGCTATTTCTGTCCAGTGTTTAGGAGTTATGTTTTCGCTGAAAAGGCTGAATAGTACGTGAGCGTCTATCCGTGCTATGTTGGCAAGTTCTGGAACGACGCTGTACAAGTCGCTTGCTGTTAGGGCTGGTCGTACAGCTCCTGTTCTGTAGTCTACGCGGCTGGCGATTGTTCCACCAGTGCTTATTATGGTGACTTTTGGAAGCTTGGGATTTTGTTCTGGGGGAGGAGAAGTCGCAAAAGTTGGTTTCACTCCCTTTCCTATTCGCTCCATTTTTGTGTCTGGTGTTATCTGTATGCCAACATTGTAACCGCTTTTCAGCTTTATGACGACGTGTTTTTCGTCTCCGTATTCTGAACGCGGAATCAAAATACCCTCATAAACTTGTCCGTTTTTTGTTATACGTAACACGTCTCCTATTTCAGCTTCAGTTTTTCTGATAGCTGCTAATGCTTGACCCTTGTAGCCTGAAAGCTCTTCTTTTTTACTCATAACTTAATTCTCCAACATTTTTGACACGTATAATCCATCATATTGGTAGCCGAACCGCATATAGTACTGTTTTGTCCCGAGAGCACTTATAACTAAAATCTTTTTCGCGTCATAGCCCTCTTTTGATATGCGTTCTGCTTCGCTTAAGAGAATGCCACCGTAACCCTTGTGCTGCCATGCCTTTGTCAAGTGTTCACCAACTGGAACAAGAGGCCCATAAACGTGAAGTTCCCGAACTATGGAGCATGGTTTCGCTTTTACTTCTTGTCTGTGAGCTTTTTCTGAAGGAATCCTCAGCCTCAAATAACCTATTAAAAGGTTGTTTTCTGGGTCTTCTGCTGAGATGAAGATTTCCTCTCCTTCAGACGCAACATATTTTGTAGTTAGAATTTTCACTTTTTCTGGATCGGGTTTCACTTTATCTTTTAGCATTCTGTGGCCCACTTCTCTGCATCTTATGCATCTGCATCTTATGCCTTGCTCTTTTAGTTTCTGCTGCACTAGTTGGCGTAGGTTGCTTCTTTTCACACCAGCAACAATCAATGGGGCGGGGATGTCCCGTTGAACACGCATTACACGTATCCAATGTGGGATAATCTTTTTGACTTCTACGATTAAGTTGGCTGCTGTCTCGTTCGTGTACGGCTCATATTTTCCTTCATGATACCATTTGTAGGCTTTTGTACCTTTCAAAACTAAGCATGGATAGATTTTAATCATGTCAGGCTTAAAATCTGGATTTATGAAAATCTCTCTGAAAGCTTTTAAGTCTTTTTTCGTGTTCGAACTAGGCAACCCGGGCATGAGATGATACGCTATTTTTAGTCCAGAATCCTTCATTATGCGTGTAGCTTCAACAACGTCTTTGACCGTGTGTGTTCTGCCGACTAAACGGTAAATTTCATCGTTTGGGTTTTGAACACCCACTTCTACGCGAGTTACACCCCTACTGAGCATGTGGTCTACATGGCTCTCTTTAGCCCAGTCTGGCCGCGTTTCCACAGTTATGCCGACGTTACGGATTCTGCTCGTTTCCGCATTCTTTTTAGCCTCCTCAAGGCTGGCCGATTCCATCTCAGTGATGGCGTCTAAACAACGTTGGATAAACCACGTTTGATAATCCAGAGGTGTTGCTGGAAAGGTTCCACCCATGACGATTAGCTCTATTTTGTCAACGTTGTGTCCTATGGCTTGTAACTGTCCAATGCGGCTTTCAACCTGTAAATATGGGTCAAACTGGTTTTGCAGTCCACGCATTGCAGCTGGCTCAAAACCAGTGTAGCTTTGAGGCACTCCGAATGGTGGTCCGCCTGGACAGTAGGCGCATGGTTCAGGCTGTGGACAAGGATAAGGCTTTGTCATTACGGCTATCACTGTAACGCCTGAGATTGTGCGTGTGGCTTTTCTTCGTAAAAGTGGCAGAAGTTTGCTTTTTTCTTCAGCTTTAAGCATGCTTATCAAGTCAGAGTTTGAAGGCACTTTCCCAAGTTGATATTTAGCAGCAGTCTGCATCTTAGCACGGTTTACATCGTCGCGGCTAGGAGAAGGGATACGCATTAGAGTTTCGATTATTTCCCTTAGAGCATCGTTTACATTCAAATCAATGGCAACCACAATAAACTAGCGTAAACACACACAAATAAACTGCTCTAAAAGTAAGGGCTGAAATCTCTGAAAGTATTTATTTCTAAACTATCCTATGCTACCGAACTTCAAACTTCGGTGAATAAACTTTGCAGATTCTTTCAGGAATTAAGCGGTATGTTCAGCGCATAAGCACGCTTAGCCGTAATGCTAGGCTTTACTTGGTGGCAACTGTTGTGCAAGGTTTAAGTTTCGGAATCTGGGGAGTCATATTTTACCTGTATCTTAACCTTCCTGAAGTTGGGTTCGAGATGGATTTTGTAGGCAACATGTTCTCCGTTGGCGCAATAGCAACTGGCTTAGTGGCTTTACCGGCGGGCTTACTTTGTGAACGCATTGGTCCTAAGAAGGCTTTGCTCATTGGTTTGATAGCGAACTTCATAAGTCTCATTCAGATAGTCGCTTTACAACCGACAATTCTTCTTCTCGCCAGCCTCGTTTCCGGCTTGATAGGCACGGTTGGATGGGTAGCGTCAACACCATTCATGATGGAAAATAGTAAGCAGGAAGAACGTTCGTATTTGTTCAGTTTTAACTGGGCCGTAATGATGGTTATGAGCGTTATAGGCAACTACATTGGCGGGGTTATGCCAAACTCACTTAACGCTTTTTTGGGTTTGCCCACAGGTCTGGAGTTCGGGTCACCCATCGGATATCGCATAGCTCTTGCAATTTCGATTGGGCTAGCTCTCGTTGCTACTTTTCCAATCTTGTTGATAAAGGAGAAAAAAGTGGTACAAAGGCAAAAAATGATTGATTTCTTAGCCTTGCGAAACATAAGAAGCCATCTGGTCATAGCTAAATTCATGATACCTACATGTCTCATAGGCTTTGGAGCTGGTTTCACAGTCCCGCTTCTAAACAATTTTTTTGACTTGAGATTTTATGCCACAATGGGGCAGATAGGTATTATATCGGCTCTAGGTAGTGTTACACTAGCCGTGGGAGTTCTTGCCGCACCCTTGTTATCAAACAGGTTGGGCAAGGTCAAAAGTGTAGTGATGTGTCAATTTTCTTCCATGCCCTTCATCATGCTCATAACCCTTTCACCGAACTTGACTCTGGCTTCAACAGCTTACATAGCACGTGGCGCATTGATGAACATGCAGTACCCATAAGCTCTACTTTACAGATGGAGTTAGTAACAGAAAAGGAACGTGCCACAACAAACGGTTTAATGATCATGGCGGACAACGTTCCGCGCGCTGTGACCGCTTCGATTTCCGGTGTAATGATGACAGGAAACGATTTTTACACGCCTTTCCTATTTACGACAGTTACCTATTTCATCGCAAGTTCACTATATTATGTATTCTTTAGAAAAGTTGAGTCTTCTTTAAACAATGGATCGAAGTTGTTGAACTAGGAGCTACGTGAATAAACGATTTTTCCATCAACAATCGTCATCTCGACTTTGGCTTTTTTAATTTCGTCGGGCGGAACGTTAAGCAAATCATCTGACAAAACCGTTAGATCTGCAAACTTTCCAACTTCTATTGTTCCTTTCTTGTTTTCGTCAAAAGAAGCATAAGCCGCATTCAAGGTGTAGGTTTTAAGAGCTTCCTTCACTGTGAGGCTTTCTTCTGCAAAGCTTTTCCTCGCGACGGCAGCCCAAACACCCAAAAGCGGATCTATTGGTTCTACCGGGCAATCTGAACCGGAAGTAACAATCAATCCTTCCTTCATAAGCGTCTTGAATGGGTAAACCCAGCGTGCTCTATGTTTCCCAACACGGTCAACAACCCAAAAATCAGAAACGACAAAATGTGGTTGAATAGAAGCTATTAAGCCTAAGCGCTTCATGCGTTTAATCAGCTTTGGGTTAAGGACGGAACAATGTTCAATTCTATGCCTATGATTCTTTCGCGGATGCTTTTTCAGAGCGTTTTCAAAGGCTTTTAGAACGGTTTCCATGGCACGGTTGCCTATGGCGTGAACCGCCAATTGCAAACCAGCCCTATGAGCCTTCGAAACAAGCTTGTTCAGTTTTCTTTGTGTATAAAGTATTATGCCTCTTGTTTCAGGCTTGTCAGAGTAAGGCTTTTTTAAGGCTGCGGTGCGTGCTCCGAGGGAGCCGTCAACAAAAACTTTGACAAAACCTATCTTGACCATGTCGTTTCCAAAGCCTGTTTGCAGGCCTAAATCGATTAGTTGATCTAGGAGGTCTGCTGAGATGCCTAGATAAACCCTTAAGGGTAGTTTTCCGTTGAGATGGAGTTTTTGTATGATGCGTATTTCTTGGGCGGAGCCTGTAATCCAGTGGACGCATGTGAGTCCGGCTTTAACAGCTTTTTTGCACGCTGAAATGCAAGCTTTTTCAAGTTCTTTCGGGTTTGGTTTTGGAATTGTTTTCCAAGCTAGCCCTAAAGCATTTTCTCGTAATATGCCATTAGGCTCGCCTGTGGCTTCGTCTAAATCTATTTTTCCACTTTCTATAGTTGTTTCCTTTGATATGTCAGCCAGCTGTAAAGCCCTGCTATTAGCGACGCCTAAATGCCCGCAGACACGGATGAGAAAGACTGGTTTGTCCGCAACCGCGGCATCCAAGTCCCAGCGGGTTGGATAACGCTTTTCAGCGAATTTATCTTGATCCCACCTTCCCCCTAAAATCCAGCTTTTTTCAGAATTTTTCTGGGCGTATTTCCGCATTTTCTGCTGCATCTCTTTTACGGACTCTACGTTTCTCAGGTTTAAGGTCTGCAAAAACTGTCCAAAGCCTGTCATGTGCACGTGGCAGTCAACAAAACCAGGTACAATTGTCTTATTTTTTGCGTTTATCACCGTTGTTTTTTTGTCTATGTATTTTCGGGCCTCTTTGTTGGAGCCTACAGTGATTATTCTTCCGTTTTGAATCGCTATTGCTTCGGCTTTGGGCTGCTTCTGATTCAAAGTTACTACATTAACGTTTAAAAGAACAAGTGTGCTGTCTGACATGCTTGGTAATGTAGGCTTATGAAATAAAAGTTTTTAACGCCGTGTAGAGCCCCAGTTTTGTCCAGGTTTTCTCTGCAGAATCAGTCTTTTCTCGTAGTTCCGTCTATTTCTCGACTTGGGAGACGGTCTCTTCTTTTGGGTGGGCTGTATTTTAGGAGTCTGTGACCTGACCTTTCCAGCCTTAGAAAGTGAACCGTGAGTCGGCATTCAGATACACCGTTTCTAGTTGAAGGATACAGTAACTCTTAAACCTTTTCTTTACGTATTTCTGTTTGTAATTGCGCGGGGGTACCCGAGCCAGGTCTAAGGGGTGGGGTTCAGGTCCCCATGGTGAAGGCCTTCGTGGGTTCAAATCCCACCCTCCGCACTTTTTGACAACCCCTGTCTTTGAGAGGTTCTATTTCCGTTTTCATTGGATCGACACCGTCCATGTGCATACTTGACAAAATGTGCATGTAATCTACAGTGTCACTAATCTTTCTACGCCATTGCGATCAATCTCTAACATGACTCTATAGAGCCACTTAGAAGCCATATGATATTTCCTTTGCAGATCTTCCTCATCTGTAACGAAATAAAGCTTCTTGAGTTTCTCAGTAATCTCTGATGGCAGTTCATAGTGTATATAGCGCATCTTGAAGTCGTGATGGACAGCGTTATGCTTGATCCGCAAAGCTTCAACTAAGGAACCAAGAACGAGCCTGTGGTAGAAGTCAATGGCTTCAAGGTGGTTGCCTCTGTTGATCTCCTTCTGGACAAAATTGTTGAACATATCGAACCTTACCCTTAGCCTTTTCAATCTTTCACGGCATTTCTTCACCAGCGCTTCTTTGTCGAGCAGAGCAGGTTTAACGTCGTCAGTTTTGTTGAAGTAGAACACTACTTTGCCATGCACATCCGGTTCCAGAAACTTGTCTGGGCTGCTCACTGTCAAGACGGCAAGGTCGATAATAAGGTATTCGTTGGCGTCTTTCAGTCTATAAAAGGCTTGAAATAGACCCGATTGTGGATAGTGTGACACCTCATACTTCTGTTTTATAAGCGACAACGATTTCAAGGCTTTTTCAACCACAACAAACGCCTCAGCTACTTTCTTGTCGTCCACAACCAAATAGAGGTCAACGTCGGACCATGCATCGATTCTATCGAAGGCTGCAGCCCCACCTTCCCAAAAAGCATGGACATAATTGAGTGGTTCCAATGCATTAACAAGAGCTTGAATTATCATTTTGCGAGTCAGCTTCTCTCCATTCATCATCGACATCTCTGAAAATTGCAAGAATCTGATCATACTTACATATTTCGCCGGTTTGAGATGTGAGTTATCATGAATTACAATTCCACCTTTTGGATCCTACTCAAGCATAGAAAAAATGAGGATCTACTCGTGATATTTCCGCTGATTTTTGCCTTTCTTCATGTTTTTTCGCATCTCTTTGATGATTCTCTTCTCTTTTGCACATGAAAGACGAAATGTAAAACATCTTTTATCCGTCGTTTTGTGCTTTGTTGTCTTCTCTCTTAACAAAATCGTATTTTCCCAACTTCAGTAATGCAAATATTAACAAATGCATATAGATAATGCGGTATTCACGAAACAACATGAGTGAATGAGCGATTCTGTGTCGCAAGTTGTAACCAGCTTGTTCTACCAGCAAGAACTTGAAGAATAATAAGTCATCTTCATCAAAGAGTTTCTTGACTGCTTTTTCATGCAGAAGAGCATGAATGTCTTTCTCTCTTGCGATGTTTCTACCATTTCTGTCTTTGGTTGTATAGAAGGTGGGGACCCCCGCAAATCTGCAGATATCTCTAAGCAAACCTTCTATTTTCAGTGTCAGAGAATCAATGCTAAGGACAAGATTCGGGTAATTTGCGGGGTTTTGGAAATAATAGTGAATCTGTAGAAAATACTCATGAAGAGCGGGAGCTATCAGATTCAACCAATTATATTGTATTATCTTATCCTTCTCCAACTTCTTTGGAATATTCTTGCCAAACCAAGAATACTGGCGTAAGAATTCTAGCAAAATACTAGCAGATAGCTTTCTTTCTTGGATCGCAGCGAAGAATATCTCATTTATCAAATACATTTTGTTTAACTTAAGCTCCATATCGTACTGCTGAAGCATGCCATAGTATTTTCTTTCATTCTCGTCTGAAAAATGTTGAGCTGTATGTCCACTCTGGTCGATTATTTCCTTCGGAAAAAGATGTTGTAAAGGATACTCTTTGTTAAGCTCTCCAGAAACCTTCTCCATATCTTTGAATCTAGGCAAGAGATTCTTGTCAAGCATTAGGAATTTAATAATTTCCTCTGGTTTGTTCTGAGTTATTTTCTCTGCGATTTCTCTGCATTTCTTCACGTGCTCTGTCAAGTCAATCTTCATTTCAAACTTCCTCAATTTCACTGAACCCTTGAGTTCGGAGTATCTCTTCTCTAGTTCTTTGATCTTTTTTTCATCTTTGATTTTTTTGTAGTTGTCTATCGCAAGCTGGCAAAAGGTTAGAGAAGCAAAATCATTCTCGCGAGCACGCATTAGAGTTTCATATAATTCTGCAATCTGCCTTCTCCATTCATGAGTTTTCTTTCCTTGTTTTTCGTCAACTTTCTCGCCCAATTCAAGCATTTGAATTGCGCCATGAATGTTTGATTTTTCCAAACTGCGCAATATTTTCCAACAAATGTGTTCAAATCCAACGAAATCTTCCTTAGAAAATCTCCTCTTGTCTTGCAACATTAAGTCAATCAGTCTGGCTCTCAAAGCAAAAGAAGAACTGCTCTTGAAGTTAAAACCGTCTACCAATCTTCTGATTTCTGATTTGACTTTTTCTAGTTTGTATCTCACTTGGCAGGTAAGAGAGTGAGCATTTTTTATAGCATCCAGAATATCTAGGCCATAATGTCCTTGTGGTTCTTTTCCATCTTTTGTTTCGTAGATTTTGATGAGTTTCAGATAAGAATCAATAGCAATCTTCGCATACTTGGCATGTTTGTACGGGCTGCACCAAAGGATAAGTGAATAACGGGCTTTCAGTAGGGGATTAGATGTGTTATCTAGCCTCTCAATCAAATATTTGCATGTCTTATCGTCGAGCCGATCCAAATTTGGATATTCAATTACCTCGCCCTTCTCATTAGTTTTCGTGAACTTTGGATTGATTTTCCCATCTTTCACCCAAAAGTTGAAGAAGTCTACCTCCCACTGAGCCTTTTTAGCCTCCTCCGACTCGTTTTCTTTGAACTTCAAATCTCTCAATTCACGGAATAATTCTCCAATCTGATGCGAGTACTTATAGTCTGCAGCATTTTTTTCCAAATGATTATAGAGACCTTTCAGGTCAGTGAACTTTTCCATTTTACTCCTTCTCTAACATGCATCCAAATACTTCATATTCAACACATGCATATATTAAACTTTAAATAATCGATGAAATTCGTTGAAAACTTTTCTCTTAATGCATGTACATCTTCGAGTTTTTCGACTATGAAGTGCCTAGATGATTACTATTCTATTTCCACATACTACTTATTTACCATACATACAATTCTCCTCATTTCTCTTGTCCCCCACCAAAACAAACCCAATTTAATCATAAAACCACACTAAACAAGCCCAAAACACCGAGATTGAAAAATCGATCGTATAATACTACAAAAAAGGTTCAAATCCCACCCTCCGTACCAGAATTTTAAGCTTATTTCGAATTCATCTGGTTGGAAAGAGGGAATTTGGGGACTTGCGAGGTGGGGTTGAAATTCCAGCATGAATCTACATTAAACCCCGTTTTCGATATAATCTGATTCTCAAAGGTTTTTCGTTTAACCTCATTTTGGTTATGTATCTTTGAACTGTTTCTCATAGAGGCGATAATACATTCCTTTCTTCTTCATAAGGCCTGCATGATTCCCTTCCTCAATTATTCTCCCCTCGTTAATAACTACAATATTATCGGCGTTTCTAACAGTGGAAAGTCTGTGGGCAATGACGAGTGATGTTCTGTTTTTCAAAAGAAACGCGAGTGCCTTCTTTATTTTCAGTTCAGTGTATGGGTCAACGCTTGATGTTGCCTCGTCTAGAATTAAAATTGGCGGATCACGTAGTAGGGCTCTTGCAAAAGACACCAGTTGTCTTTGTCCAACAGAGAGTCTCGCTCCTCTTTCACCAACATCAGTCTCGTATCCTTGTGGAAGGCTGCTTATGAATTCGTGGATTCCAACAATCTTTGCAACTTGTTTAACCTTGTCGTCGGACGCGTCAAGTTTTCCATATTTTATGTTTTCCATGATCGTTCCAGAAAAGAGGAAAGGTTCCTGCAAAACAACTCCCATCTGTTTATGAAGAGAGTTCAACGTTATTTTTTGAACGTCGTAGCCATCAACCGTTATGGTTCCTTTCTGAGTTTCATAAAATCTGCTGAGAAGCTTCGCAATAGTGCTCTTTCCTGCTCCTGTTGGACCTACAATGGCTAATGTTTTTCCGGGGTCAACGTGAATGTTTACATCTTTTAGTACAGGGCGAATTGGATCGTAGCCGAAAGTCACATGATCAAAGATGATTTCTCCTTTTACATGAGAAAGCCCAATTGCATTCGGGGCATCCGCAATTTCGGGTTTTGTATCAAGAGTAACGAATATTCTTTCCGCTGCAGACATTGCTGACTGAAGTGTGTTATAGAACGTTGCCAAATCTACTAACGGGCTGAAAAATTTGTTTACGTAAAGAAGGAAGGCTACAACTATTCCCAGCGTCACTCCTTCGCTTGCAGTTAAGATTCCACTGACCCACAAGACAACACATGTTCCAACTGCTCCAATTATTTGCACAGCCGGCATCAGAAGAGCAAAGAGCTTGCCAGCTTGAACGTTAGCTTGAAGGTTTTCTACATTTGCTTGTCTAAAGCCTTTCATTGTGTCTTGCTCTCTTGTAAAAGACTGAATTTCTCTGATGCCTGAAATGCTTTCTTCAAATCTGCTTGTGACCGCTGCTATTTTCTTCCGTGTTGCTCTGTAAGCCTTTCTAAGCCTAGCTTGGAAAACAAACATCAGCAATACAAGGGCAGGCATAACTGAAAACGCCGCTAAGGTCAGAGGTATGCTAAGCCAAAGCATAATGGCTACGATTCCTATAAGAGTTAAAACGTCGCTGATCAAGGTAATAACTCCTTGGACAAATATTTCGCTTAAAGTATCTGTGTCATTAGTAACCCGTGAGATTATTTCACCAGCTTCAGATCGGTCGTAGAAGCTATATGAAAGTTCTTGAAGATGCGAAAACAATTGTTTTCTTAACTCGTTCACCATGTTTTGTCCCATCCAAGACATCTGATATGTACGCTGATAGCTAGAGACCCAGTTGACAAGGTAAACACCGACTAGAATAATAGAAATGAACGTTAGTCCAGCCAAGTCACTGTTTTTCATGTAATTGTCGATGGCAACTTGAAGGAGATAAGGAGGCAGAAGCCCAGTTAAAGAAACAACAACCACAGCGACGCCTGTAATTATGAATCTCCGCTTATATTTCAGTAAGTACCTAAGTAGCCTCGCCATCAGCGCTCTATCTGAAATCTTTCTTGTGCGCGTTTCTTCTTCGTGATCCAAGCCAAATCTACGCCCATGCCCAGGTCCATGCCCCACATGGTATCCAGTCACTGCTTAGTTTCCTCCTGTTCTGAGGATGCACGCTCAGGCTCAGCTTCAACGATTGGCTTCTGTGTTTCATACAGCGTCTGATAAATCTGATAATACGCGCCTTTCTTCGCCATGAGAGTCTCATGAGTGCCCTCTTCCACAATCTCTCCTTCTTCGAGAACAATGATTTTGTCCGCGTTTCTGATGGTTGAAACTCGCTGAGTGATCATAAAGGCGGTTCTGTTCTTGAGCAACGCCTGTAAAGCTTGCTGAATTTCATACTCAGTTTCTACATCAACGCTTGAAGTTGAATCGTCTAGAACCAGTATCCTTGGATTCACCAACAGAGCTCTCGCTATGGCTATTCTTTGTCGTTGACCACCTGAAAGGGTTACTCCTCTCTCCCCAACTCTTGAGTCGTAGCCGCGGGGCAAGGATGAAATGAACTCGTGAACTCTTGCAGCTTTTGCCGCTGCAACTATTTCGTCCATTTTGGCTTCTGGTTTGCCATAGGCTATGTTCTGCTTTATCGTCATAGAGAAGAGAAATGTTTCCTGCGCAACGATACCTATTTGTTTTCGAAGAGACTTAAGCTTGACATCTCTAACATCGTAGCCGTCAATTGTGATTTTTCCTGAAGATACATCGTAAAAACGGGGGATGAGACGGATAATGGTGCTTTTTCCGGAACCAGTTGCTCCGAGAAGGGCTACGGTTTCTCCAGGCTTGGCATCAAAGGTTATGTTGTCTAAAATATGTCTACCTTTTTGGTAGCTGAAAGAGACTTTTTCAAATTTCACGTGCCCCTTTAATTTGGGTAGCGTCAATGCCTCTGGTTTCTCCGTTATTTCTGCCTCGGCGTCCATGGCTTCAAAGATTCTGTCGCCAGCAGCCATTGTCAGGTGATAGCCAGATATGAACATGCCAAAGAACCGCATTGGCATGACCAACATCGCCAAGAAAGCGTTGAACGCAACTAAATTTCCAATGGTCAACGTTCCAGTAATTACTTCGTATCCTCCGTACCAGAAGATTATGATTGTGCCTAATCCTATGAGGAAACCTACGAGAGGTATGTGAAACGCCCTAATTTTAGTTGAGGCTAATGTTGTTTGAAAGTACTTGTCATTTTTAGACGCGAACTTTTTTCTTTCAAAGTCTTCTTGCGCAAATGCTCTTACAACTCTGATTCCTGCAATGGCTTCGTGTAATACAGAGGTTAAGCTGCCATATTGTTCTCGTATTTGAGTAAAGAGTGGCCTTATTTTTTTTCCGAATGAATAGAAAGTGGCAAATATGCAAGGCATTATTGGTAGGAGGAAGAGAGTAAGCATAGTGTTGATGGAAAACATTGTGTACAGGGCTACGATGAGGAGGATAATGGAGCTCATGAGAAAGGTTAGTTGGAAATCTAGAAACCTGCGTATTCTATCCATGTCAGTTGTTACTTTCGACAAAAGCTGACCTGTGTGAGTTTTGTCGTAAAACGCAAAGCTTTGGTTTTGCAGAGAAGCAAACACATCGTTTCTGATGTCATAGACCACTTTCTGAGAGAAGTAAGTGTTTGCGTACCGCTGGATGAAAGAAAACAAGCCGATTACTACTGTGAGACCTATGATTTCCAACATTAAAACCAAAAGCGTACCCTTACCTAATTCAATGTCTAAGGTGCCTTCAGCAAGCGGAGCAATAACGTTGTCAATGGCTGCTCTGGTTAGGAGAGGAATCTGCACACTTACGATTATACTGATAAGCATGCAAACTGCACTGACTAGAAAAAGAGGCCAATTCTTTGATATGTATCGGCAGATTCGTGCTAGAGTTCCCATCTGTGTAGACACCTTTTTAGATGCTAGAGTTCTTACCATCGTGTTTCTTTAATGTTTCACTTATTACCATCTACGCTTTCTGCGATTTCTGAAAAATAGGCGGAGAAAACGCGTACAAGTCTGGCCTAAAATATGCGTGTATAACACTCGCGGCAGCGATGATTTCTTATGTAGTTGGAGAGTTGCTACGTACTCACTTGCTGTATACAATTTAGAGGACGCTAGATCTTGATTAAGATGTGTGTACAAACGAAAGCAGCCATGTTAAAAGTTGGTTGAGAGAAATTTGAACCCGAGACACATGGAGACATTCTGGAAGCGCGCGTGAGTTGAAGCCTTTGTGATAGGACCCATGATTTCTTACCTTTTGTTGTATGCGTTGATTCAAGACTAGCGCTTGCATCGTGTACGTCACAGTTTTAAAGGGTTTCCGAATTCTTCTAGGCTTGCAATTTTCTGCAGTTTTTTCTTTTTTCTGAAGAAATGCAAAGCTTTGGCTCCCAAGTCCAATTTCTTACGACGATGTCCGATCGCTATAAGTGCTATTACTTTGAATTTGTCTGGAATGCTCAGGAGCTTTTTTACCTGATTCTCGTTAAAGCTTCCGATCCAACATGTGCCCAAGCCTTCGCTGGTAGCAGTCAAAACCATGTTCTGCATGGCGATAGTCGTATCAACCACGTACCAGTTGGGGGAAGCTTTTCTGTCCCCGCAACCCACAATCACAACAGGTGATTCCACTAAGAACTTCGCGAATCTTCCTTTGGAAAGTATCTTCCTCTTTTGTTGATCTTTAACAACTACAAAGTGCCATGGCTGTGCGTTTCCAGCAGAGGGCGCCAACCGTGCAGCTTCCAAGATTTTCTCAATTTTCTCATTAGGCACTTCATTAGGCAAATAAGCTCTAACTGAATGCCTTTTTCGGATTGCATCAAACACTTCCGTTTCAAAGACCACCTGAACAAGCGTGATTTTAGTTTGAACTAACAGATATACTATGCTGCAATAAGATGTTGTTAAGTCTGATGTGACGGCTTTTTTCGGCGAAGTTCTGTTTGAGGTAGGAGCTAAGTGATACTTGACGTTGGAACTAGGAAGTAACATCTATTGGTGAACAGAGACGTTCATATTCCCAGCGGGATCATAGTTCCGAGGTTTGTCTTAATTGGCTACTTCATTTTCCAAAATTCTACTCCTTCGTCGTTCTCCCGTTACCTTGGTTTATTGTTGCCTTTTTTTACGAGCTTCGTTAGTTTGTTGTTGTTGATAGGGGGAGGGGGTCTACAACAACAAATGATCTTCGCGAACGCGATAGTTTTGAAACGTGAGAGGGGTTAGCTGAACCAAAGAAACTAATTGAATCAACGCTCTTCCAAAAACTCACGAAGCACGCGCTCTTTTCTGAGGTGCATGAACCAAACAAACCAAAATTCAATGCATAAACCCCTGAAAAGAAGGCTAAAACGGGTGTGGAACAATTTCGTTATGCGCAGAAATGATAAAAAAGTTGGGTTTGAACCGTGCCACATTGGAAATGGGTCTCCTTAAAGCACAACCTTGTGATGTGTGGTGTTTCTGATATACCATGCGCTACACTCGGTTTGAGAAAGATTAAATAAGAACGGCAAGGAAGACCCGCATATGAAAGTGAAAAAGAGTCCTTGGACTGCCTTGTTTCCTTGCCCGGTTGCTCTCGTTACCTGTGTGGACTCTGAAGGAAACCCTAACATTATCACCTTGGCGTGGGTGGGAACGGTTTGTTCTGATCCGCCTATGTTGGGTTTGGGTATCCGTCCTCAGAGATACTCCTATGAACTAATTGAAAGTTCTGGCGAGTTCGCTGTGAACATTCCGACCAAGAACATTCTGAAGGAGACGGACTTGTGCGGGTTGGTGTCGGGCAGAGATGTGGACAAGTTCTCTGAAACAGGGCTCACGCCTGAACCTGCGGACATTATCAAGCCTCCACTGGTTCGTGAATGCCCTGTCAACATCGAATGTGTTGTTAAGAAAAAGGTTCCATTAGGTGTTCACCATCTGTTTCTTGGAGAGATTGTCTGCGTCCATGTTGATGAAGACGTTCTGAACGAGAACGGAAAAATCGACTTTAACAAGGCAGCTCCCTTCGTCTATAACCAAGGCGAATACTGGAGCCTAAACCAAAAAATTGGCATACACGGGTTCTCCGATACGTCAAAAGAGATTTCATAGAATGTGGGCGTAAAGCGCGCGCAAATATGTATTTAAATTCGGAACAACACATTAATTTATATGGTGTGGTATCCCGACGAAGAAATAGTTTTAGAAACCCATAGAATTATGATTGAAAAATATGGGGGTCGTCTTGGATTTGAACGTGGAATTGAAGCTTTCAAACATATTCTTGCAGATGTCAAAGTCGCTAAAGGAATTTACCGGAAAGCGGCTATTCTTCTGAGAAGATTGGTAACAGGTAGAATTTTTAAAGATGGTAATCATAGGACAGCACAAGCGGTTACAATGCTCTTTCTGGAAATGAACGATGTAAGCATGAAGGTTCAAGATTCAGAAAAAATAATTAGGTTTATTAAAGGCATCCTGTTTTATAGTATTGACGAAATAGAAGCGTGGCTGAAAGATGGCAAACTCCCCCAAGAACCCTAAGGTTATTCTACATAAAATTATCAAAGAGCATGACGAGGTTTTTCGCCGACTCAACAATGGTTCAAAGAAAATTAGGAAATAAGCGCGCTCTCCATCCTACATGTTTAGGTTCTTGTATGCATACCCTAAGGGTTCTCGCCATTTCTTTTTGAACTTTTTGAAGGCTTTTGTGCCTTTTTCAGTCATTTCATACGCTGTTGCGCCTCTGCGTGCATACTTTGACCTTGTTTCCTGTTCTTCACCTCTAATAATGCCTAATTCGGATAACATGCCGAGTTGATGGTAGACGGTTCCTGCGTGTGCCTCAAAACCGAAACTGCTGAAGGATATCCCAGTAAGACCTGCCGTAAGGCTCTCGGCGTTTTTTACGCCTGCCAGAAGAAGGGTTTGGATTACACGAAACCTATGCCTAAGGAAAAAATGAGAGCATGTTTCGGCTATCTTTCCTTTTCAGATTTTGGAGAAAATTGTCGACAAACCCTTGAGGATTCGAGGTTTGGCTATCACTGCTGGTCGCGCGCGCATAACCCTAAGAATTTCTTTCAAAATATCTATTTAGTGCTTTGTATTTTTCTGCATAAAACCGTGAATTCCTCCATTTAATACATTGAAGAAGTTCATAAATTCCCCCTTCCAATTCGTCTTCAGGAGGCTTTCTGTCGTAGGTTTCTGGACGAATTGATTCCCAACCAGATTTCCAATTCGGTTTTTTGTTGTAACTGTCAAATAACCAGATCGGAAAAATAACAAGGCCATATATGCTTAAACCCTGAGCGCGCGCGAACTGTAAACATTTCTTAAGCTGTGAGAAAATCGGCAAGTTTTGTCACTGTGAAGACTCCGTTGAGGTTGAAGCTGAAGCTTGGGTGATAGAAAAAGTCTAATGGAAAACGTTTAATGAGCAGACACAGCAGAATTATATATAAGGATTATGATACTCCAGAACTGGTGGGCCGGGAGAGATTTGAACTCTCGACCTTTCGGTTATCAGCCGAACGCTCCAGCCATACTGAGCTACCGGCCCTCGCACCACTAAATACTATAAATTGTTAACCATTTTTAAGGATTTTCAGAATCCTTTTATTTGCTTTCGCGCTAATCTTTTTTGGGCTCGTAGCCGAGTCTGGATTAAGGCGCTGGCCTTCGGAGCCGGAGAGCGGGGGTTCAAATCCCCTCGAGCCCGCCAAAAGTCACCACTCACTACTAGATGTGATAGGTCGCAGAATTTCCGCGCAAAAAATTCGATAGATCTTCCTATAATTTTTAACATCCACAAACTCCATACATAGCTCATACACAAAACCACACACAAACAGAAAATCCCAGAATTAAGCCTTTTTCCAAAAATCAAATGGCGCGGGGGGTGGGATTTGAACACATGAAAATCCGCTTACCACGAAAACTTTACATAATCAGCTTCTGTATGCTATTGGACTTGAACCCATTTGGGTCTAAATCCCAGCGGGCTAATCCAGAACGGTTCAAGTGCTCTATTGACGCGTTATATCATGCTCGCACTACTCTTCCCAAATTTTTTAATAAGGTGATTAACCCTTAGCGAACCCCTAAAAACCGTAGCCATCGCTCTTTCTTTGTCTTGCTTAGGCATGTTGTTAATTATGTTTCGTTATTTTATTGTGGGGATATGTGAGGTGGGGGTAGTGCGCGCTAACAGTTATAGTCTAATTTCTTTTTCTAACCATTCGATGCGTTCATGTTTTCTCTTCCAAAAGACGTCTTCCCAGATGTAGTGAAAGGCAAGTTTATTCCATCCTGAATACTTTTTCTTAAAAAATTCTAATATTTTCTCTACAGGAACCAGCTTTTTCTTGAATATCAATCTTGACATTATTTTTTGTTCCCATGGTGGAACCTTTTCCAGCTTATCGCAAAAATAGAAATCCTCAAAAAGCAAGTATTCCACTGAGGCAGGTCCAATTCCATATAGTTTTAGCATTTCTTTCTTTATCTCATCCTTAGTCATTTTTCTTAGGACAAACTCATCAATCTCTTCATTCGCGAATTGTTCCGAAATTTTCATGAGGAATTTTGCCCTATAGCCTACTTTCAGATCTCTCAATACTTTTTCTGTTGATTTTGCCATTTTGCTTGGTTCCCAGAATGTTGAAAGAACCTTATTATCAAACCTCACTTTTTTGCCAAATTTCTCAAATAAGTTCTCTAGCATTTGAACAGAACGCCTAACCGTTGCATTTTGCAGAACAACATAAATAACCAACGTTTCATAGAGAGAATTTGCAGCTATTGGCTTCATTCCTTTCCATTTCTTGATAATTGAACCAAGAACCTTATCATCCTTGAATTTCTCGAAGAATTCTGATATGTCTGAATCAAAATTGAATCTCCATCGTGTCTCAGGAATCAAGCTGTCAATAAGCTCTTTTGATAATGTTTTTCGAGAATAAACATTGACTCTAATTCTTGGTATATCTATAGTTCCAATGTCTTCAAACTTCAGTCCTAATTCCTGACTATCCCAGACCATAGTTATCCAATACTTACCTTTCTCCCAAATATTGTCTGAAGATGGAAAATGAGATGGCTTATGAAAATTAGCATCAAAATTGTATGGTGGTATTGGTTTTAATTCTATTGTCGCCTTGTTCTGCAATTCCATAGTTTTAGTCATGTGACTTATTAAAAAAAGAGACCATTTAATTATTTTTCCACACAAGTGCAAATCAAATGCTGGCTAGAAATCTCGAGCTCTCGTGTGAATAGCGAAAAACAGCCTCAGTGTCAGCGACACCGAGGGCGTGTCACCCCATGCATCCCATAACATTTTTCGCAAATCGCCTTCTCTTTTACTGGCATCCATGTTCGTGCATCGAGTAAAATCTTTTATTCTCATAGATACAACCAACAATGACTGTTGAAATATATTTGTGTGATTCCTTATGGGTAAACATAAAGACCCCGATACGTTGCTTTTTATTGACTGGCTTAGCAAGAAAGGTGAATCGTTAGGTTTTTTTGTAGAATCAGAATATGCTCTGCTTAAAAATGAGTATTTTGTGGACTTAGTCTGGAAACTTCGTAAAGACCAAGACCCATTGGTTACTTTCGAAATTGAGACGAAGGATGTCGGGAGTGTGTTCACCAACACATCAAAGATCTTTGGAACATCTTCTAAGTTGGTTTCTAAACCTTGGAGACATTTTATGATTATTTATAAAACTAAACTTTCTGAAGGTCACAAGAGGTCTTTATTTCAGGTGATCAATCAGCATAATATACTTCTCTTCGAAGGTGTTTTGAATAATGCAAAAGAGAAGCAAAGGCTGGAAGAAAAATTAGAAACCCTAAAGTATGATCTTTCAATGCTGATAGAAAGAATTGTCTCCACCCAGCCCCTCGCTGACTCCATACCGTTAATCTCAAAAGGATTGGCCAAAGGCCTAGTTGGAGGCGCAATAATAGACCCAGAAATTTCCATTTCTATCAAATCACGCTTGCCCCGAAAAGGTGGAGTAAGATTTACAGTGAAAACAGAGACAAAACGGGGTGAATTGACTTTCTTGGATAAACTTAAAGAAGCCCAGAAGACGGGTGAACCTTTTACGATTGAAACCCCACAACTTAAAGATCTTATAATAGAGGGAAAATCGGTTTTTCCTAGTGAGAAAGGCGAGGCGAAATTAACAGTTACCCCAACCCCTTCATATAAACCCGTAAGAATAGTCGTTCCAGGAACAAGTATCAGTTTTGAGCAGATATTACTTCGGCGTATAAAACAAGAAGGAACAATAGACTATCTATCAACAGAAAAGCGGAATCTGCCGTTTGTTTTCGATTTCGCCATAGATAAACAACAGGAAGGTGGAACGTACGGTTTCAGATTCGAACAATCTGCAGGAGATGTCAGACAATACTTACAGTTTGAGGAATTTGTAAAAGCATTGAATATGAAGAAAGACCTCCAGATTGTAGATCCCACAGAAGGCAAGATGATTATAGGTTTTCATGTACGGGAAGCTATAGAGCAAGATCCTCATTGGTATGATCTTATAGTAAAATTAGCCTACATTCAAGAAAAAACAAACCACAAAATACCTGCTCCCCTCAAAATTACCAGAGAAGATGCACAGGCGATATATGACGTAATTAAAATAATTAATACTGGAGAGGAAATAGGCACCATCAGACACACTTCAATCGGGCTCGACAAAAACGCGGCAAAAGGTCTGATTACTATTTCAGAGAAGGAAGGCAAGATCTCCAACATGGAAATATCTCAAAGCCTAACTTATCGGAAGGTGCTCAGTGAAGAAATTCTGCTTGGACCGAGCAAAATAAAGCTTCCCGATATGAAATTTGAGGAGTCGATTGAAAAAGTTAAAAAACAGATAGAAGAAACTCCTGAAGAAGGCGTAATAAAATTGACTTTAGTGCCTGTTATGGACGGTAAAACCATGATTAGATTTGAGAATTGGCCGACCTGACAAGACATGGTCAAGGATCAGTTTCTTTGATGAAATCAATAACTTTCGGAATTTCAGACACGCTTTTGAGACTCTCTTCCCCCTCGCTAAGGCTTCAGATTCCTCAAATCTCGGTGTCTTTTCAAGAAATCTTACAAACTGCGTTCCACAAATCGTGGGATACTTTTCTGTAGGAGCACTCTTTGTCGCCGGAGAGCTTGACAGAAGAGACCAAGAAGCACCTCTCGGAAAAACGCAACTTGACTTTTTAAGGAAAATTAACTTCTTGAAAATCCCCCTTATCATAGGAAGCAGTTTCTTGTGCATCAAATGGTTAGCGATGTATCGGAGCGAAATATTGGCAAATCTCGAGGCAATAGGTTCTAATTGGATTTCTGTACTCTTCGCAGTCCTACTAGTTGCTATATCTAGTTCTGCAATAATAAAATTGCAGACTAGAAGAGGCAAACCTCCTGCTATTGTCTGAATCCTAATGGTGACTTACATAGCTGCGCTCGGGTTTAGCGTGCTCCCTTTACTCGGGATTCACTGGTTTGATACTAAAAATCACATAGGTCCTTCACTTTGACACATCCTCTAACATGATCGACATAAGATTAATGTAGCAAGACGAAAAATTTTATTGCTTACTTAATCTATATATGAACGCTTCGGTGAGAAAAAACGTTGAAAGGCACCGTCAAGAGATGGATCAGGACTAGAGGTTACGGATTCATAGAGCCAGAGGAAGGCGGGGAAGACATCCTAGTCCACCATTCAGACATAGGTCGTTTGTATGAACTCAAAGAAGGACAGAAGGTCGAGTTCGAAGTTGACAAAACTAGCCCCCGCCCCAGAGCCATCAAAGTCAAAATAATCGATTAAACTAGGCATTAAGTTTATGCTAAGTTGCAGAAATGCTAGTGTCGATAGGAAAGTAAGTAAATGAAGCGAGAATTACGCAAAGTGCGAGTACGTCGAATCACAGTGGATGAGAAGCTGAGTGATGATCTTTTCCGTTTTGTATTCTGCTCATTAAAAAAGGGCATTAAGAAGTTCACTGACCGAGATGATGAATGGCAGGAAGAACGAGAAAAACTGGTTCATCCCCGAAACTATTCACGAATACTCTATATTAAGAAGTCTAAAGCCCCCGCCTGGGAAACTCTGAAGGAAGGTCAGGTTTACCTGTCAGGCGAGTTTGAGGTCATCGGTGACAAAACAAAACCAGAATCCTTTAAGGTCAGTCCTGGACGAAGAGAGTTCTTGCGTATAGACAACTTGGAAATAATCGATGAGGGCGTAAAATCTCTCTATTCCGACGTTCTTAGGAGTGGATGACGCATTGCCTACACCAATAGAACCAGAAGATTTGGTTTTCCATTTTTTAAATGTGGGCTTCGGAGATAACATCCTAGTCGAGTTTCCTGTCGATAAGACAGGCAAACGCTCGTATGGACTCGTAGACTGTAGAAATTTCAAAAAGACCAAGCAGTATCTCGACAAGTTGATGGACATGCGGCCAGGCAGACCCGAATTGGAGTTTGTGTGCGCCACTCATCCACACCTTGACCATATCAACGGAATTAATCCCTTCTTGAAAGATGAGAAATACCGACCCAAACAGTTCTGGGACAGCGGATTTCGCCACAAATCTCAGACCTACATTAGGATTCTACAGTCTCTGCTGCTTCAGGGAATCAGGCTAATTAGAGTATCGTCTGGGATGGAATGGTACTTCGGGAAAGTTCAAGTCACAGCTCTAGCGCCATCGATCCGCCTCCGCAACAAGTATGCCACATACGGAGTCGATATGAACAATGCTTCCATCGTATTGCGCTTCGAACACCACGTCGAAGACCTCATGTTGATAAGGTCTAGAGAATACGAGGGCAATGTTAGTTTGGAGGCTGAACGGCAGGCCGGTCGCTCTGTGGTTATTCTTGCTGGCGACGCAGAATACGATAGCTGGTCACAAATAACTGAAGAGTTTCCTCGCCTAGAGAGAACAGAGGCTCACAAGCCACTGGTGAAAAAGATGGTGAACTACCTTGCTTGTTCAGCTTTGAAGGTTTCTCATCATGGAAGTATGCACAGTGCTCCGCTCGATGTTTATGAGAAGATGATGCCTGAGACAGCAGTTGTATCTACGAAGCAAGAGGAGAGCACCAAGCAAATGGACGGTGTTGTACTTACAAGAGGACTATTTCCACACCGCTTGACCATAACCGCTTTGGAAGAATGTGGAGCCCAGATTCTCACGACAGATGGTAGTTACGAGTCAGAGAAGGAGTCACCTCCAAAGAAACCCGGCAGTATAGTAATAGTTGTTCCGCCAGGAGGTAAGCCACGCTGGGTAAAGTTGCATGATACAAAAACCCATGTCCCCAAAGTGCTGGAGGAAGTCTAGAATCGCCTATTTAAGCGAAATAAGCTATGGTCGGGCGTGAACATTCGTCTAATTCTTCGCATTAATGGGCAAGGATCCGGATACACGCGCAAAATAAGTGGCATTTATAAGTAATAATTAGGACCATTAATGGTTCTAGGGCATGTCTTTCCAAGAAACCTCGCATCTGTTGTCTCTAGAATTGAAGTGAAGGGACTTGAACCCTTTTGGGTATAAAACCCAGCGATCTCACTACAGCAAACTTGGGACAACTCCTTTCTTTACGTGAGGAACGAATATTGTGTGATACCTCATTGTGAGTAGGTCTAGATCCCACTCGGCTCGTTTTTGAACACATTCGGATCGCACGAATAGTCTTTTGGTAGACATGTGGAGATTCGAACCCTCGCTAAGCATAATGTAGGCATATTTTTACCGGTAAACGCGTGCGGGGTTCCCACCCCCCGCACTCGAATTAAAGGCTTATTTTAAGCAGTTGTGGTGGGGGTCGAAATTTGAACACGAACCTACCAGTAAAAATATGCCAAGATACGCTGAAGACATGATTGGCGAAAGTTCTAAACTCTCTCAGGCTACAGCTTAAGATTGTCTTATAACGATTTTTTTATGGCGATTTAGTCTTCTTTTTCCTACACTTCAAATATTCATAGGTTATCATGGAGAGAGGAATCATGAGGACAAAAAGAAGTAGCAGCGCAACTACTATTTGTTTCATGTGTATGAACTCGATTATAACGAAAACCCAAATAGCAGCTGTCATTATGACGAAGCCTTTAGAAAAATCACCTAAGAGACCTATGTTTTCCACCAGCCGCTTTGTGTAAATTCAGTTGTCTATACTCATCAGCTGTATTAAATCTTACGATTTATCAATACTGCCGTGGGGAATAGGTAGGATTCGATGTTTCAAAGAAAGATTTAAGTGAATTCAAGCAGAGAGAAAATGGTGAAGGAGCGAATTTGGTGGAAACTGCTTGCTGTCTCTTTTAAGTTCAGAGTCTGGATAGTGGGATTCGGGAGAAGAATCTACACCATGCTTTCCAGATTGGGAGTCAAGGTTCAGGAGTCAAAATCGAGCCTTAAGAAATTTGTGAAAAAGCACAGTAACGTCAGGAGGACCTTGAGAATTGCCGGATATGTAATTGCATTGCGAAAAACGACAATGCTGGGCGGGCCGGACTAGGTAAAAATATCAGTTTAAATTCTAGGGTTTTGCACCCTTACACAATAGCGCCCGAGGCGATAACCCTTTCGAACTGGAGGAAAGCTTAAGCTTTTTCTAAGTTGGCAGAATTTTTCCTCTAACGCTTCATCTTAATCATCTTGAGTTTTTTTATTCTGGTTTCTGTTGACGGATGTGGCAGTCCCCATCCGATGATGCGAGGATACTTTGTTGGAGTCAGGTTTAGTTCGGCGATCCTCTGTAATGCAGAGATCATCGGCTCAGGGCTATCCAAGGTCTTGGCTGACAGTGCATCAGCCTCCAGCTCAAACCTTCTGACGAGGGGAGTGGAGGCAATACTTACCGCTAGGAGGAAAAGGATGCCAGCGATCGTTGTTATGTGACTTATAGGGTTGGCACGCTTTACCCAAGAATAGAGCAATAAGTTCATGCCAGTTAACACAAAAGTCAATGTGAAGAGTAGAACCTTTAGCAGGTGCCTCTTCTTCGCATGGGCTAGCTCATGAGCAATAACAGCTTCCACCTCCACAGGCTTAAGGTTTTCAATCAAATGGTCAGAGATGTAAATCGAGAACCTTCTGGGACCGACTTGAAGAGCGTTAGCGACCTTAAGTTTCTTCCATGACAATATAATTATTCTTTCCACCTTCACACCCATCTCCTTAGCTAGGCTAAGAATTCTCTCAACTAGCTTAGGATCTTCTAACTCCAAGCCCTTAGAACCAATGCGAAGCATTCGTGGAAGCAACGTAAAAGATGTGTAGAGCAGAAGAATGGCGATGGCATTCATGTAGATGAAGACCATCATGCCGGTGGAATAAGTTATAACAGTCAACCAAGTCAATCCTGTGATAACAAAAAGCAACATAATAGCATAAACAGGAAGAACCGCAATCAAGTATTCCCTTCGAGAACTAGCGATCCCCTTATACTTTCGGTCTATACGATATCCAAGCATTACCAGAAAAAGAAACGCGAAGGTCGCTGACAGAAGAGAGACTGCGAATCCCAAAAATGGATTAAGTGTCCACGCCACATATGATGCTCCAAAACAGGCTCCTATAAACAAGGCCAGCATATAACCTAACCGCGTCGAGGTCCTGAAGTACCTTTCGGCTTTCTTCTCGTTCTCAGGTTCACTGTTCATTAATACTCACGTATGTCAACTCTGTTCCATTTATATAGCTTAAGGCTCCCATAGGAAAGGGTTTCTATAAACATGGAGAATTTAAACGTAATTTTGGAGTTTGGTGCGGGGGGTGGGACCCCCACCCAAGTTTACCGGTAAAAATATGCTCAAGGTATGCTTGACGAGAGTTCGAAACTCTCCCGGGCTACATTTTGCTCACGAATTATCAAGTTGAAAGCGTACTGGTTTATCCCTCACCGAGCTTTTCCTGAGCGATTTGGAACATTTTGATCAGCGGTTCGGAGAACTAGTCAGGCTTTCGTTGCAGCTTCAATTCCCAAGTATGCGAATTAGGTCATAGGGAAAGAACACAAGGATTATGCTGATTAGAAGAGCTATCAGAATCGTGAACAGCGTTTCTGGGATACAATGCGGACATTTTATTGGAAATAGGAAAGGGACATCTCGTTTGTATTGGCGAAAGTCATCTCCAAACTGTTTCAGAAGACGAGTTTCTTCATACCTTGCTATTGCGATGTAGCCGAGAATCTGTATTAGCCACAAGCCCGCAATTTCCTGCTGTCTAACGCCCCCGTTAGTCAGAACCATCACGGTTAACCCGATAGTAACAATAATTATTCCGGTAAACTGAGGGTGTCTGACGGCAGAGTACGCGCCTGTTTTTATGAGTCCTACTTCTCTAGCGCGTTTCCAAAGCAACTGTGTTCCGGCAATAAGAAGCACTGCGACCCCGATTAAAGCGATTATCCGACCAACCCAAAACTCCTTTGCAAAAAGCATCACCTGAATATTAAACTCCAGTGCTGTAAGAGGATGTTGCCCACTCAAGAAATAGAACAAATAGGGCAACAGTGGAATGGACATTATGCTAATAAATATTCCAGCATTGAGTATGGTCTGGGTACCGAATAAGAGAGCAGTAAATATGGCTTCAAGCAAATGCCTTACTCTTTCGCCGGTCTTTAAATTTCCCATGTTATCCCAAAGATGATAATCGTTACGTGCTTATAATTCTACATTTTGGAACATTCATGGCCTGTCCCCCACCAGAATTAATCGAGCGTGAACCTCAAATCAGTAAAGCCTCACTTATGGAGAAGCCATCAGATGTGAAATTCAGCTTAGGCTCATACTGCCAGAAGACTTGACACCTCCACTTGGTTTAACCCATACCTACAAGAAACTCAATCCCTGCCAATAGTTCTGGGCGTCGTGATAGGAGTAACTGAGGAAATTCTTTGGCGTGGAGTCTGCGTGAGACTATTCCCACAAAACATTTGGTTAAAGTACATTTACCCTTCATAGCCTTTGGACTCTGGCACATTGCAATGCGCGTTTGATGGGCTTATAAATGAAAGCTAGTTAAATCATCTTCCACAGTATACTACTGACCAGTCTGTTAATTTTGACATAAAAAAGGGGAAACATCATACCCGTCAGCCTCTTGTTTCCTTCAGCTGGAAGATTTAAACAAACGATACGCATCTGTCTTACATATAAAGAGTCCCTTGTCCGTAGACTTTCATTTGGCCGCTTTCACCACCAGCAGTAAATCCACTACGGAAGATGCAGCTACCGAAGTTTACGCCCCAAACCGCCTGGGCTGCAAAGTCAAGCGAGTCATGTACCGTCCATCCGCAAATCAAAGCACCATAATAGAAGTAATACAAGAATAAAAGTCCCGCATCGTTCATCCCGAATCCGTCATACGTGAGGAAAGGCGCCACTCCTATGAAACTAATGAAAACCTGACCACTAGCATCTGGACTATTATAGCCATCAAAGCTTAGGGAAGTTACGTGGTTCCATGCATAAGGCATGCCATGTTCTTGAACATCTCCGCACGGATAGGTTATCCAACTGCCCAAACCTTGGCTTCACATAAGGAACATTTGTAAATTTCAGCTGCGAAAAATGTGCAGTGTATGTGTTGAGAGTTGGTTCTGAGATTAAATGGGCTTGTTCTGAACAGTGTGCGAGGAAGTTTGAACAAAAAGTGTTGGATTATCCTGTTTTACATATTCTTGGAATCCACAGAAGAACTGTTTGTAGAAATCTTCACCCGAAAATTTCATAATTCCGCCAATTATATCTAAACTCAATTTAGATATAAATTTTAGAAAGTTAGAAAACTTCGTTGCGCTGTACTAGTTGTGTTTCCATATGACAGTGTTTTCTTTGAATGTTACTCCCTTAGTTTTATCACATAAATCTTCGACTGGACACCTGCTGCATTTTCTTCCGCTACACAGTTTTGATCCTATTGTCCATATTGGCTCGTCAAGTTTCCAAGGAGCAGTACCCAAAGTCTTTGCAGCATGTCTCCAAGCTTCTTCAATTAAACTTCTTAATGGTTCTTCTTGAGCGCAGCCTACAAACTGTTCACTTGCGCACCTAATCATCAACCGAAAAGTAACACTTTCATAGAACAGCCTAATCAACCGAAGAGGTAACAGAATCCTAGATGACAAGTCTTATCTAGTTAATTGCCGAATTTGTCGGTCATGGCGAAGATCAGAGATGTGCCATGTAAAGTTACTTTCACATATCCAGACAAATCAAAGAAGAAAGGTGAAGTGATTGATGCCACAGACATTCATCTTCATAAGAGCGGAAAAGGGGACTACGCCACAAGGATTGAGTTAATTAAATTTGATGACGAGGAGAAGAAGCACATTCGCTTCGCCTATTGGCGAAGACCAAAAGGCAAGAAAGGAGATAGCGACTGGAAATGGGCTAGTCAAACAACTTGGGTTTTTCCTGTAGACGTAACAATAGAAGCGATAGAAGAGGCTAAGAAGAAGGGTCTATTCGGTTGATTCTTTGGTAATGTCTTATCCCCCGAAAGTTAACATGTTAGCTAATCCCATGAGAAGTTAACAGACCCCCCTTTAACAACACCTAGACACTGCATTAAATGCAGAACAAAAATCCCAGAAGGAGCTCACTTCTGCCCAGTATGTGACAAAACAAATAACAACAAACAGTCAAGAACACATCGAACAATCTTCGAAAACCCTCCATATCATTCCATGAAGTCTAGAATGTTTGTGACGAATGTTTCTGGTGTTTGCTGTTGAGTGTTCTTGTTAATGTCTATCCATAGAAGCTTAGTGAGAGACGGGAGGGAGACTGCTTCGCTTCTTAAGTGACAGTGAACCGACGTAGATTTTTTGATAAAACAATTCCCAGAGTACTAAATAATTTGACAGAGAAAGATTTTATATACTCTATACATGAAAAAGAAAGACACAAGGTGCCAAGATGGAAATCGTTTGTCCAAGTTGTGGGAAAAAATTCTCTTGGGACACTCCAAAGGATGTAGAGATAATGGAAACATTGACTGTCGAATCTCTAGAGGAACGGACTAGGAGATTTGTGACAACATGTCCCCATTGCAAAAGAACAGTTGAAATTCATGTCTAGATGGGGGTAAGAACTTTGGGAAACCCCTCAGAAGTTAAGAAGATTCAAGTATCCTCAAGCGAAGAAGAAGATAGGTTTTGGCTATCATTAGGACAAACCTTGATTTCGGACACTGTTAATGTCTTGGATAATCGAGCACAATTCATGATAACAACCGTGGCGTCCTTGCTCCTAATTGATTTTGGCATATTGGTACTCTCTACAAAAACTGTTATACTTATGGTAGCACCCCAATTCTTCTTCGCTCTTTCAGCCTTGTCTTTCGTACTTTCGCTCTATCCAAAACGATACAAAGTCAATCCTTGGACACCGGATGAGACACGACATACATATCACGAGATTTTGAAAAATAAGCATTGGAAACATTATCTTGGGTTCTCGCTGTTTTTCGTTGGACTAATTCTAGTCGCTGTTTCTTCAATTTCTATATTCTCTTAGCTTACGATCAACACGCCAAAAATTTCCAGCGCGCGCAACATTTAAGCTTTGTCAGTTTCTATATCGGATTGCTTATGTATTCAATCAGCAGGATACGCTCCTTCGGATATGACGGAAGAACATATGGAAAAAGCTGAAAAAGTGAAAGATTTTTTAAAACCGCTAAATATTGAAGTCATCGTAATAGACACAAAACTCATTGATCTATTAGATGTAATGAGCAAAATCAGCAATCTAATATACAAAGAAAAAGCTCAAGGTAATAATGTTTATATTAATATGTCCTCCGCTGGCAGGCTTACATCTGTTGGAGCCTAGCCCCAAGTTGTTCAATCTTTTCATCAACAGATAGTGAAATGATTTCTCCCAGGATGAGGCAGCTTGAACCAATGGGCTTTGTCCAAAGGACTTTGCAGACCCGAACGTGCTTGTTTTGTATCAGAAGTGTGGAAAGTTATTTCTGGCTATTCTCTGCCCTTCTCTCTCATTGAACTGCTACCACGAACCTTCGTAGTAATTCAGTTCTTTCTCCAGCAAAATCTTGAGTAGACGATCAACCCCGCAATAAAAAGTAACACTGATGTTGTTATCGTAAGAGTTGTTTGACTCGTACTCAATGGATTATAACCTGCATAATCTTCTCCCACTAGAAGGTAAGTAATGGAAGAGTTACCTGATGAAATTGGATAGATCTTGGCAAACTGTTGAAGCAGCCATGGAAGTGATGAATAAGGGGCCATCACACCAGATAGGGCTGCGGTCACTACGGCAATTCCGACCCCACTCATGATGGCTCCATGTACGTGTTTGATGAAGGTTCCAATGAGCATCCCTATCCCGGCTGAGGACAAAGAGATAAGAAGAAGAAAACCGATGGATTGCCAAAGGCCGGTCAGTGTATAGGAAAATCTTGCTCCGCAAGCATAACCTACTAATGTGACCAGAATTGCTGCCAAAAAAGAAAATGCTAATAATGCGAGTATCCTACCAACGAAATCTTTCCACGGGTTTATGGGCATGGACATCAACTTTGAGAGTAAGCCTCTTTCCCTATCTTGGGCTATATTCCCGGGAAGGTTAGCTATCCCAGCGGTCATTAATGCAAATACACTCATCGAAATGGCAATAGAACCTCTAATATAGGGTATTACTTCATCTGGAGCATTTCCTGCAAATGAGAAACTGCCTATGAGAACCCATAGGATTGGCCAAGCTATAGTCCAGAAGAGTATTGTTTTTTGCCTTAAAAATTCTCTCATAGTCTTACCTAAAGTCGCTGTTATCTGACCCAACTAACTCACCTCTCTAACCACTCTTTCTGTCAGTTTAAAAAAGACGTCTTCAAGAGAGGGTTTCTCGGTTTCAATCCTCGTTGCCTTACACCCAATTGCATCGAGTGATCTCACAATCTTGGGCGTTGCTTTTTCAACATCCTTACAGAAAACCCTGTATCCTACATCGGTTTCTAATACCTTCTGCTTTTCGCTAAAATTGCTTAGTACGTTGGCAACTTTTTCACTTTTTATCGTAGTTTCTATATTTATCACGTTCTTGAGACCGCTCGTCTTTTTGAGTCTTTCTGGTTCATCTTCTGCTATGATTTCTCCATCATCTATCAAGCCGACTCTTGAAGCCAACTCCGCATCCGCACCAATGTGAGTGATCAGTAGGATGGTTGTCTTCTCTCTTCTTAGCTCTTCAATCAGACCAAGAAACTTTCTTCTGGCTGACGGGTCTAATCCTGTAGTTGGCTCGTCCAAGATCAGGACTTTAATACCAGGAAAGAGTGCGGTCGCAACTTCTAACCTTTTTCTCATACCACCTGAATAAACAGAAACTTTCTTGTTTGCATCTTCAGATAACCCTACCTTGTCCAATAATTCATCGACTATCCTCTCCGCCTTGTTCCTTGAATAGCCCAAGAGCCCAGCGAAGTACATTAGATTCTCTTTGCCAGTAAGAATTGGAGATGAGAAATTCTCCTGAGGAATGTATCCTATTAATTCCTTTGCCTTTTCAGGTCTCCTCCCGTAGATTTCTATTTTTCCGCTAGTGGGAGACCTTACCGAAGCCATGATGGAAGCAAGCGTAGTCTTTCCAGATCCATTAGGTCCCATGAGGGCGTAGAACTCTCCCTCCTCTATCTTCAAATTCACTTTTTTGAGGACTTCATTGTCTCCATACTTCTTAGTCAAGTCTTCTACACTTATCGTATCCATGTAGATTCATCCATCCTATCTTTCTAAGGAGTTACTTTTGTGTGTTTTGTATATAAAGCGTAATCTAGAAGTATCTTCCATGGACGAGCTGTGACTTTAAATGCATAGATCGAAGTTTCTTCCACAAATCAAAAAACTGGGGCAGAAGCATTTATGCCAGTGGCAAATGTTTGCTCGCAAGCGCGCGCGCCAAGTACGCGATACTACTAGCGTCTTGAATGAAAAGTATATTTTGCAAAAAGCGAAAGAGATCGCCATCAAAGCTGTACAAGTTCCAACGTGAAGAACATAGTTAACGGTAAATTGCAGCCCTTCCAGGATATTTCTTTCTGAAGAGCTTGTCTGCCTCCACGGCAAGCTTCACTTCCAGTTCCCGTTGGCTTTTTGAGATAGCGCTTAGGTTTGGGTAGGCTATGACCGGACCGCCTAAGACTATCTTTGTCTCCTTCTTCTGCAGCTCCCATGTGGATACGGGGTTTATATCCAAGAGTTTCTTGATTACTCTATTCTGGACGGCGCTCCTTTGGTGGATGTTGCTGAGCAGTTTTTTGGTTTCCATGCCTGATAAGGGTCTGAACCCATATGATGGAACTCCCTCTACAACCTCTCGCATTTCCTTTACGCCACCTATCCTTACGCCAACTCCTGTGTATTCTTGGGGGTTAAGGGGTATCAGCTTCAGCCTGTAACCCATCTTTGAGCCTAGGACCAGCACGTTTCCCTTGTGATCGGTTAGAACACTCCAACCTTCTGGTTTCTTGTTATATTCACCTATAATCCTCCTCATCAATGATTCAATCGGCTCGACGTTCACACTCTTCCCTAACACATCTTAATAAAATCGTCCCCTAAAAAGAGATCTCAACCCTAGGATTCGAGAGGCTTCCATCCAAAGCGTTAAAGATGGAATTTACTTTGCGCGTCAAATAGATGCTAGAATCGTTACGATACACTTAGGCAACACTACTAAGAGACGTTTAAAACAAGTTTATGAAAATGTTCGAAAAGCCCTTTCCGGCTCGTCTAGGTCAACCCCGATCTTAAAGTCTCATGAAGTTAGCAGGCTAAGTGGTTTTTGGGTTGTTTTGAGGGCAGTGCAAATACTCCCCACGTAACTCTGAAAATTCCTCCAGCTATTATGAGCACAAACACAAGAAGCCAATCAACAGTTTGTATGATTAGATAAGAATACAATACAAATGCTAAACTAAGCAGCATTATAGTCCAAAAGCCAACGCCTTCCGGTCTTTCAAAAACCCTTTCATGCCCAAATTTTAAGCCTCCTTAAGTCAGCTCTTCGCCATAACAGCAAGAAACATGAAGAAAGGTAATGTAATAATTAAACCAAAATATAGCCTAAAAAGAACCACTGGATAGCCCAGTCGAGATACAGGATAACCTAAGACTCCACCTGTAGCACTACTTAGTTGACGCATTTCAGTATGCCCTTTTGTAGTTGTCCGAGGCATAGCACTTGTTCTTCTCTTCATGTAGAAACCCGCGCTAACTGCCGCAACCACAGCGAAGGACCAACCGAGCAGGAAGAAAAGCCATGCTTCTGGCGATGTGGGAAAAACATCAATATAACTTTGTGAATATCTGTGTGAGAGAACAAAGAAAAGCATGCTAGTGGAAAAACTTGCAATCCAAATTATTTGCAAGGTTCGAGCAGACAACACCATCGGTAATATCTCTCATATTAACATAATTGCTTTTTCTTAAAAACGTTCTCAGAACAACAATCTCTTAAGGGCATCGGGTTTTTCTCTACTTTGTTTACAATTTCCAATAACATTTTTATAATTTTGCAATTCAATTTGCTTAAGTTTATCAATAGCTGAAAAAACAGTTTTCCAGAACGGCAGACTATTTTGGTTTTCATTTTTTGTAGAAGGGACTTGAACCCTTTTGGGTGTTAATCCCCTCGGGCCCGCTTTAAGCCTCTAATGATTTCTAATTTATTCGTAAGACTATGAATGCGGTTTTACACCTATAACCTTACCAACCACGAGCTTTTCTGAAATCATACCATTCCAAGTCTCATCACCCGCAAAAAAATCTGCGTTCGTACTTCCATCGCCTTTCGTTTTGAAGTATATCGTTCCATTTACTGTTGTTTCATTTATTGCTCTGTGAGCTATTAATATGTCAAAAGAATCTGGTTTATGAAATATTATGATGTCACCATTAGGATAAGGAGCTGCCCAGATTTCAAGTGCATTCTTTATTCTCCTTACAAAAATAATATCACCGCCTTCAAGGGTGGGCGCCATACTACTCGATTCTACCTCGAAATGTAAAATCTCTACCGGATTATCTGCTGAAATTTCTGATAGAAGATTGCTTAATTCAGATTGAAGTCCCAATAACTGCGGTTGATATCTAACATAACTTATTTCATGACCTATCCCAATTCCAATAATTAGAGATAAGGTAACTAAGGCGGTTAATTTCCCATTCATTTCAGAAACACCTCTTGTAATAGATAGAGTTTGAAGTCTCTTAAATTTTTAATGAAACATTAATGTTTTAAACGCAATATGAAAAACGGAAAGTATTAAAGACGGTTAAATCTACAAGATTCTATCAAGTCAAAAAAGACGTTCTAATACTTTTTAATCTGTTCTGTCATATGTTTATTGAGGTTCGATGAATGAGTAAATCGAAGCTAAGTATGGAAGATATTCTTGCAGTCCTGTCTAAACCTTATCCTGAATTCGAGGTTGAACGTGGAAAGGCCGCTTTGTTGCTAATAGACATGCAGAAGATCGTAAAGGCCGAGGTTCTGTTCAAGGAGGCTGTTGAGGCTGGATTGCCTGAGGATGAAGTTAGAGAAGTGTTAAGGAATTATGATACGCGAATAAAAAGAGCAGTAGCCAACGCTCAGAATTTACTCGAAGTCTGCAGAGAGAAAAGCTTTGACATTATTCACGTGAAGTTGGAAGCACCCACTGAAGATCCTCGGCATACTGCAAAGATTAATCGTAAAGTCGGGTTGATAATCCCACCGGGCTCCATGGAAAGCGAGTTTTTTGAAGAGGTTAGACCGATTAAAGGGGAACTGGTTTTTACCAAAACAAATGGAGGAGCATTCACAGGAACAAGCATCGACTTTGTTTTAAGAAACATGGGTGTTACTAGCCTTATTGTTTGCGGTTTCATAACGGATCAATGCGTTCTAGCAACGGTTGTCCAAGCCGCGGATATAGGGTACGATATCATCTTGGTTGATGATGGTTGTACAGCATTTACACGTGAGGCTCATGAAGCGGTCATTAACTCACTGAAAGATGTGTGTCTAAAAGTCAAAAAAACAAGTGAAGTTCTAAATTTGATCAGAAAGGTTGAAGCTACTTCACCGTAGCACCATGTCCGACGTAAAACAAGGCCTTTCGTCCGCATCATAGTATAACATAAAAAGGGGGGATAGGAAAGATGTTCTTTAGATGCTACTTCAATTTACCTATATTATTCCAGAATCTGCCGAATAGCTTGTTGGCACTGAACTCGTAGTCAACGAAGCCTTCTTCGCTTATGCTGCTAACGATTAATATCGTGTAGCTGGGTTTCGGGACTCCGATGGTAATGCCCCATTCTGTTTCGTCGCACAGCCATATGTCTACCGGAAGATATACAGTGCATTTATGTGTTACAAAGGCGTAGACAGCTGTTACCATGAAATCGGCTTCCCAGTCAGGTGGAGGTGGAGTGTACGCAGATAGTTCAATTGGAATACCGCCTACTCTTGCCTCACTGATGTACCAACCTTCGTACGTAAAGGCCCAATCGGTCATGTAACGGAACCCAATAAGCACTGATTGTCCCTCATATCCTGAAAGGTCAAAGGCGATTGTCAGCCAGTCCCCACTCCAGCCGGTAAGTCCTGGGAGGTTAGCAATTATATCTGGATGTGCACTTGGGTCATGGTCATATGTTGTGTATTCATTTTCAAGGGAAGTCCAAGTTTCTCCATCGTCTGTGGATACTTGTATAAAGCCGAAGTCCCAGTAATCTTCTATGTCCCAGTAGGTGTCTATCTCCAAAGTTGCGCCCGTATCTACGTATGCGGAACCAAGTAGCAGTGCGTTCAACAGGTCTGCGGCTCCCGAATGCCAGATACCGCTTGGTAGAAGTGTCCATGTCGGCGGCGGATATTGGGGATCTTGTGCCTTGTCATCTCCGTTAAAGATGATTTTGCCGATTTTTTTCCAATCGTTGAGCATAATGTAGTCTGAGCCGTAGCCTCCTATTAGGGATACGCCTGTGTCATAACCCAGAATTGTGATGGTGTTTCCGAATTCCTCTGAGGCTCTTGTCCAGGGAACTGGAAGGCCGCTGATCTCATAGGTGCGTATGGGATCTGCTTCTGTAATATCAATCGCTTGATAGTTGTACTTGCCACAACCAGGAAAGTCTCTGCGAATTAGGTTTGCAATCCTAAAGTCGTGGAATACGTCAACAAAGTCTTTTCTAAATCCGAAGTAGTCAAGAGCTGTCTCAATTCCTTCAACTCCGGGGATTCCGGCTTGCACAAAGTGACCAAGAAATTCAGTTCCATAGTGATCATTTAAGTAGACTGACCAGAGCTGCACTATTCCATAGTCGGCGAGGATGTTGATGCCACCTTGGTCTCCCCAAACAGTGAGCGAGTTGTCAGGGGTGTACATGTAACTGTTTATTGCGCCCCAGTCAGCTCCGTAACCACATAGCACTTCTGCAAACATTGAGCACGCTTCGTTCATCCATAGGGGATCGTTTGGATTATAGTCAGCATGTATCAGGTGCTGCCATTCATGAGCAGTCACTCCCTCATATACGAAGGGGCGGTCAACATAGACTCCTGGAATCCATTCTGTGCCTTCGGAGCCAACTCTTTTTTCCCAAGCGTAGCAGTCGATGTTAATGATGTTTCTGTCAAAGTAGCCCTCGAAGCTTCCACTGTAGAATCCTGCAATGTAGTATGGATAATCTGTGTAGTAGTTATCGTCTCTAATGTTTGACACAAGTATCACGTTTCTTCCAGTTGGCTCTTCCCAATAGTCTGAAGACAAACCAACCATGTCGTCAAGCACAGCGGAAGAACCATCGTGAAAATCGTTCATTCCGAAGTAGTCAGTGTCTGTTGGCCAGATGTGAGTTTCGAATTGTTCGACTATGTAGTCTATTTGCGCATCGAGAATTATTGGGTATGGTCTGTCAGGGTCGTGTGGATCAGGATCGGGCCAACTCAGGTCTTCTTGCACCCAAAGCTCAGCGGTTGTTCCAATTTTCCTCAGCTGGAACCAATCAAGATAATAAGCGCCGGCGTAGTCATCAAGAAAGAGCCAGATTGCAAAGTCGCCTTCTTCCCAATATGAGTGATGTTCGCTGAATTCAATTGATCCCTCGACCACGACATCATACTTTGCGTTCCGCAGTTCTGGTGGAGCCCTCATTGCCTCGACTTGTATTGGCGAAGATGCTGACGGTCTAACTATGATTGACATCATGCTCATCAAGAACACTGCAGTCAATAATATAGAAACAAGTCTCTTTTTCATTGTTTCACTTCCTTTTTCTCCTTTCTCACAATTTCTCTACAAAAATACTAATATATGCAGTTTGTGCTTTTGAATTTTGTGGAATCTTCTTCTATAACCTTTGAAATTAAGTTTGACATGTGAAAAGCCATGACTTACTTTTAGATTTGTAAAGCTGAAGGGGAAAGAATAATAGCTTGCAAGGATAATTTTTTAAGGAGGGACAACTCAACAAAACTTAGGAGAAAGGGAATAGATGAAAAAGATAATTTTGGCTATAACCGCAACCACACTTATTCTATCTATCATGATTTCAGCTTGTTTAATATCACATACCCAATCAATCAATGTTGTGCATGAAACATCCGAGATTTCAGATGAAAACCAGCAAGCCACAAGCTTGGAAACAACAGAAAATGACGAAAAACCCCAAGACAGTGGAGAAACAAGTACATCACACAACCAAGATTGTAACCTTAATGACACAGAAGAGACTGAAAACATGCAAGGCGCCGCTTTAAATGATTCTTCTGAAAGTCCTACAAGCATCAGCCAAGACGAAAATGCATGGACAGACACGCCTCCTCCAGACGGCCGTGTCTACTGGACGCCAGAACCCCCATACGCGTACATTCCCACATACACACCAAAAGAACGGACTAGAATACCAATCATACCTATAGAACCAAACTAGAACCAGCATGCACCATGTTGTAGGCCAAAACTTTCGTTTCAACTCTTTGCATCTTAAATTTATATTAACTGCACAGTTTAATGAAGCAAGCATTCGATCATTTTTCCACATGTTAAGCATTCTTCTGGAGCGCGCGCTACTCGAGAAAAAACTCTAAACACAGACAATTTCTCTCTCTCCCTCTGCAACAAGGTTTCTATGTTGAGAGTATATATAAGGGGGGTCTATCGCTTTCTACTCACACGAAAGTTTCGCAAATGTTTTCTATAGTCCTATTTCTGCAGCGTATTCTTTGAGTCCATCAAGAGCAATCTCAAAAAATCTTTCTTTTGGAACATCAATTTTTTCGCAGAAGAGAATTCTTTCTCTGTTTGCTCCTCTTGCAAAGTCTTTATCCTTAAACTTCTTCTTCACTGTTTTAACTTTCACTTCAGCCAGCTTCTTCGAAGGCATAACCAAACCACAAGCCACCAACAAACCTGAAATAGCATCACAACAAATCAAAGCCTTCTCCATCCTACTTTCGGGAGCAACGCCAGTACGCTCAAAATTATGAGCCTTAATAGCTCTCTTAACCTCTTCAGAAACCATATCCTTCAAAATCTCACCAGCCAAAACACCATGCTTCTCCCAAGCATCACCTATCTTCTCATAATCAATGTCATGAAGCAAACCAGTCAACCCCCACAAATCCTCATCCTCACCAAAATGTTTCGCCAACGCCCTCATAATGGCTTCAACAGCAACCATATGATAGACAATATTCCTTTTAGAAACATTTTTCTTAACCAAACTGAGAGCTTCTTCCCTCGTTAACATTGACGCCACCTGAAACCCCTGACGTTAGTTTATTCTTTTATAACTTTCTTTGTTTGCTTAGGAACTCTTATTCAAACTCTCCATACATCACGTTTGGACCTAATATTTCAGGATATCTCTTCCGTAACAAACAACGCGCAGCATAACACAAGTGACAAGCATCCGCATAAAATTCATCGTGCGACAAACCAAACTTCTCAACCAAAGCCACTGGACCGCCACGAACTAAAGGCTCAAGAATCGGGTTCTCATAAGGATTAAAGTCTTCAACTATTTTTGAGAAGGGCTTCTGCCAAGCATTCCCAATCGAAATACCTTGACAAACGTGAACATACCCTAGAGGGCCAATATGAATCCTTTCCGGATCAACAAGCTCTTCACAAGAACATTCTGTAAATTCACGCCAAGATTTTTTGTCTGCTTCCTCTGCCAATTTAGAAGCAGCCCTTCCCTTGTACATAAGGTCATACAAACCCACTTTTGCCCCTTCAATGTCGCTTGGACACGGAGCCTTCGCCTTAGGATATTTAATGGCAAGAATCTCCACTTTCATGTTTAACCCCTTTGCAGCCTTCACCGCATTCTTCACTTCTTCAATCTGCCAGCTTTCCCCATGATAAAAGTCACTGCTTAAACTCAACTCAACATTTTCAGCCATCGGAAGAAGCCACACCTTAGCATCTTCTGGGCAACTAGCCCAATAACAATTCGAAAGAACCTCCACACGAAAACCAAGCTTCACAGCCTCCTCAACAGCCCTAACCATGATAGGATAATAGAGAAAAGGCTCCCCGCCCTCCAATGAAATGGAATCCACAGTTCCCAGCTTCTTAGCTTCCACCAGTATATCCTTTATCTGTTCAATCGTGAACACACCTCTAGCCTTTGGACTACCCCAAACAAAACAATGATCACATTCCAAGTCACATCTATAAGTCAGGAGGAAATGAACACCCGTCAATTTCAATCAACATCACCCTTTCCAAACTACACGTTTAGTCGTAGTTAAATCTTCAGATATAGAAGAAGACCTGATTTGCGCGCGAGATCGTCGAGTAGAAGAAAAGTCAAGTAACATTTTTAAAAAACGTCTTTCTAACTTAATTGAAGGCGTTGGGATGACGAAAAAGAAGAAAAAGGAAAGCTGGAAAGAAAAAAGACATCGAGCAACCATAAAACATCAGAAGGCATTAGAAGCTGAACGCTTAAAAAGAGAAAGAGAACCCGAAAAAAGCAAAGGATGGTCCCGAAGGAAAGCTCTAGCCGTTCTATTCGTGTTTCTAATATGTCTGCCTATAGGAGTCTACGCTGTCTGGCAGATGAACGGCACGGTTGATGAAGGCAGTTCAAGTTCAAACATAGTTTTGCTTAAAACAAATATGGGAAACATAAAAATCGAGTTGTATGATGATATGCCTATCACAACAGGCAATTTTAAAAAACTTGTCCAACAGGGAATATATGATGGTACTATTTTTCACAGAGTAATTGATGGTTTTATGATTCAGGGAGGAGACCCTACCGAAACAGGATATGGAGATCCGTCAATACCCGCGATACCAGATGAATTTACAGACCATAATAGAAATGATAGGGGAACAATAGCTATGGCAAACGCAGGTCCAAACACAGGAAGCAGTCAATTCTTCATCAACCTCGTTGACAACGACTCTCTAAATGATAAACACCCAGTTTTCGGGGAGGTAATAGAAGGAATGGATGTTGTTGACAGAATTGGAAAAGTAGAGATAGACCCAAATAACAACAACAGGCCTTTGCTAGACGTGGAGATAATAAAAGCAGAACTTATCGAATGACGCTTGCATGGCAAGGAAAAATATATTAGTTATACCAAAGGCTTTTGCTTTCATTGTTAGGTGTAGCCGAGGATGGCTTTAAGGAAGCTTCAAATCACGTGGAAAACCATTCTGTTACCAGCTTTGGGTTTGCTGGCCTTCTTTTTATACCTGTAACCATCTCAAGCGCAAACATTGAATTATTCACGTCGGAAACGAAGAAAACCTAAATCTTAGTCTTCCTTAAACTCGAGAAAGGGATGATTCCTTAAAATGCTGGCGAAGATAGAAAAAGCTTCAATCGAACATCTGGACAGACTATGTGAAATTGAGATGAAATGTTTCGAAACAGAAGCCTTCACAAAACAGCAAATAGCTTACCTGATAACTGATTCTAATTCTGTGATTTTAGTTTCGAGAGTGAAAGGTGAAATTGTGGGCTTTATCATAGGCAAAACATACATGGATAAGAAACCAGCGACTGGACAAATACTGACAATAGATGTTTCACCAAAGCACCGTCGAAAGGGAATTGGACAAAGGCTTCTGCACGAAATCGAAAAAACATTAAAAGACAAAGGCGTCAAAATATGCTATTTGGAAGTGCGGGAGAACAACTTTGTAGCGTTAAGTCTCTACCAAAAACTTGGATACAAAAGGGTTGGAAGACTTGAGAATTATTACGGTAATGCTCATGGAATACGTCTTAGAAAAGCCCTAACCTAACTTCCATAAGTTTAGACTTGTTTTTTCGTCAAACGCTCTCAGCAAATTCACTCCAACCCCTTCGATTATTACTAGTTCTGCTGTTGCGCCGACAATGGAGCCTTTCATTAAATGACCTCCAAAGGCTTCACCTTTCTCGTTTGCGACAACGATGTGAGAATGAATCATAATTTCGCCTTTCTCATCAACTGTTATGTTCCCCATGCATGAAGCAATTTCCAATGGACCATCCAATTCTATGGGCATGTATTGTCCTTCCTTGTAATATCCTATAATCACATTTTTCAAGCTTCCAATCAAGATGAAAACCCCCGCTTTTACTCCACTTTCCTCAACCCTTTTCTTGACAGCTTCAGCCAAATCTTCACCTTCAAACATACGGGAAAAACAAATTCTTCCAATCTGTCCCTCCAACATTTTTTTATCTCCAACTCATCTTTTAACATGACTTTCCATTTAAACTTTAGTAGTTCCAATCATTTGGAGACGTAAACTCTAAATTGTTGGATAACAAACTGTTAAGTAGTGGAGAAATCTTGACTGGCAAGAAAACTAGTGAAACACAAGGGCTTATCAGAGCAATTGTAGTTCTTATCCGCAATACTACATGGAAATGTGGAAAATTGGAACGGTCAATAGTGGGCCATCTCAACAGGAGAACCAAGGGATTCGGGAAACCTCAAATGACCGTAAATGATATGATTCACAATTTCAAGGTAACTGGCAAAAAGAAGAATGAATTCTTGGATGCTCTAAGAAGGCTGGAAAGAAGGAAAATAGTAAGAATCTTAAGCGTGCAAATCTGAACTTCTAGTGAAGCGAGGCTTTCTAAGATTTTTCAGCAAGCTTCTCTGCGTTTCCAATCCATTTTTCAGTGATTTTCGGGGAAATCTTCAATTCACTAGCTAATTCCTTGGCTGAAGCCTTAGCTAAGTCTTCTATAGTGTTGATGCCTAAGCCTTTGAGTTGTTCCGCCCGCCTTTCTCCTATGCCTTTAACCTCTGTAAGCGGCGCCACAGCCGATGTAGCCTCTGTTGCAGTTTCTTCTTTCGTAATCGTTATTGGGGTGGTTGGAGCTGGCGTGGGTAGCGACTCAACTCTTGTGATTTTTGGTCTTTGGGAATAGCCTAGTCCAATGAAGAGGAGCCCTAGAACAGCTGTTGTTATAACTCCCAGGTTTCTTTCAAACTCTGTTAGTTCCAAAACGGAGACTGTTCCTGTTATTATGAAGAATATTATTGCCACCGTGTAGAGGGCATAATCTGAACGCATATCGTTTTTCTCCTTAACTCCATCTATTGTTCTATGGAAGAGTTTAAATAATTTTCTGAACTTTATCTGATAAAAACGCGGAAATTTGGCATTTTTGAGGTTATTCCCCTTCGATCTGATTATTTCTTTAGCAGTTCTTCCTCTGGCGGCGGCTGCTTTACTAGTCCTTCCTTCATCAACAGTTTCACAGATTCTCTAGCGTTTTTTATCATTGCTACAGCCCTTTCGTACAGCTCTTGTCTGCTTGGTTTCATTCTTGCCACGCCTTGCTCTATAGATTTTAGTGCGCATGCCACTGCTTCACGTGGATAGACCTCCCATTCCTCCATTCTCGGTAGAATATCGTTCTCGTTCATTCCCCTTTCTTCTGCAAACTTCGCTAGTTCTTGGGCTGCTGCTATACACATGTCGTCTGTCACGGTTTTCGCTCTAACATCCAAGACACCACGAAAGATCGCTGGAAACCCTAGACTGTTATTAACTTGGTTTGGGAAGTCGCTTCTGCCTGTAGCTATAATGCGCGCTCCAGCTTCTTTTGCCTCCCATGGCCATATTTCTGGGATTGGGTTTGCACAAGCGAAAATTATGGAGTCGTCTGCCATCGTGGCTACCCATTCTTTCCGTATTGTGCCTGGTCCTGGCTTGGATGCTGCTACTACTGCGTCCACGCCTTTGAAGGCTTCTGCTATGGTGCCCGTTCTTCCTTCTGCGTTTGTTTTTTGAGCTAGGTCATATTTCCACGGATTTTCTTCTTTTTCTATGTCTGTTCTGCCTGGATGTAGTATGCCCTTTGAATCAACCATTATCATGTTGCCTGGTTTTATTCCCCATCTCATTAGGACGTAGGCTGTTCTTGTGTTTGCTCCACCCACACCCACTAGGGTTATTAGGCTTTCCTTCGGGTTTTTGCCGACTAGTTTGAAAGCGTTCATCAAACCTGCCAATATTACCGTGGCTGTTCCCTGCTGGTCGTCGTGCCAGACTGGAATCTGCAACTTTTCTCTTGTTTTTTCCAGCACGTGGAAGCATTTTGGCTTGGCTATGTCTTCTAGGTTTATTCCTCCGAAGGATGGTTGAATGAGTTCGCATGTTCTGATTATTTCTTCGGGGTCTTTTGTTTTTAGGCATATTGGGAAAGCGTCAACTCCGCCTAAATATTTGAATAGTAAGGCTTTTCCTTCCATTACTGGCATGGCTGCTTCTGGACCTATGTCTCCTAAGCCTAAAACACGCGTGCCATCTGACACTACTGCTACGTAATTCCAGCGATTTGTAAGTTCGAACGATTTGTCTGGGTCTGCTTGGATTTCTCTGCATGGAGTCGCTACGCCTGGTGTGTACCATATTGCAAAATCATCTGCGCTTTTGATTGAGCATTTCGGCATTGTTTGAACTTTTCCTTCATAAAATCTGTGTAATGGTGAAGCCAACTGTGCTGGTTTTTTAGCTTTGGCTAATAACTCTTCTACTGTTGGTTTTCTTTCTTCTTGTGAGCCTGTCATGTTATTTATTCTCCTGTTAACATGGTGAATTGTTATTGTTTGCGCGTACAAGTTTTAAAAGTTGCGATAAGATTTTGGAAAAAACGATGTAGATTGCTAATAGGGAATAAAGGAAAGATGCTTGACTTGTGCAAAGTTGAAGTCATAGAAAAAGGGGAAAATAAAGGTTTTCTTGAAACAGAGGAAACGGGCGAAATCAATTTTGCATATGTATTTCTAGAACTGATGTAATAACTTCGGCTTAAAGCGACCACTAGAAAAAAGAGCGAAACTGAATAGACCTATAATCTTGTTTAGAAGAAAATAGTTGGAAACCCTTTCCGGCAGTTAGATAGTGATTAGTATCTTCTTCCGTATCCGCCTGTTCTTCTTCCGTATCCGCCTGTTCTTCTTTCCCTGTTGTACGGTCTTCTCTCCGGCTCAAACACCTTAGTTGACATGTTATTCTCAGTGTTTACTTCACCTTCTAAGGGTTGTTCTGCAATCTCCATTGTGCCGTATCTACCGATGTTTAAGCGCATGTTGCCTCGGAACAGGTTTATGTAGCCGTTTTTTACGCTGACTGTGTCGTCTTCGTTTACTTTTTCGATGTTGTCGTCCCACAAGGTTAGGTATATGCAGCCTGTTTCGTCGGCTACTAATGCGTCGCATACGCGGTGTGGTGCTCCGTCTCTTCCAGCTGCGATGCTTCGGACTTCGCTTTTTGATATTGTTTTTGCTATGACGTTTACGGCTCTAGAGGTGGGGGTTAATTCTCCTACTTTCGCGTCTACTGGTTCTCTACGTCTCGAAAAACCTTCAACAGCCAAACTAATTCAACACCTTATATATGTTAACAACACAGATAATATTGCCATACACTTAAGCCTTTTGGTTATAAATCCTAACGTTTAAGTGCTATATCTTCGAGCTGACACATTCCTTTGGCTTCTTTTCACTTTCACTGATAGCAGAATACCGAACTCTAAGGCAAGGAAGTGTCTTTCAGAGGTTTTTGGTTATCACATACATAACCTAAGCATTCGCACACACAAAGTAAAGACGCCAAGTTAATGTTTTTTCTGTTGTTCTTTATTCACCATCTCGTTAATCTGTTTTTCCATCATGTGCCCACGACAATAAACTAAGGCTTTCTTAATATCAGCAACCTGTAGAGCCGCGTTCTTAACATCTATAGCCAACTTGAAAGCAATAGGACAGAAAGGACTTGAAGGAACAAAATACACCTTAACAACACCAGCCTCTTCTTCTTTAACATTAGAAATCATGCGCATCTCAGCAAAACTCAAACCAGTTTCAGGGTCAACAACCTTGCCAACGGCTTCACGCACCTTATCCTCTAATTCTGTCAAACCTTTTTCCACGTCCACTTGTTTTTCAATGAATAAAAGCGATGCGCCATATAAACTGTCACATAAAGCTACAAATTCTGCTCAGTTTTCTTCAGATACATTCGCCAACTCAAAGCCATAGTTCTCGGATGCGAAGCCTTCACCTCATCCAGCCTTGAAACAGCAGTGTTATGCGGCGCCTTCAGAACCACTTCTGGGTTTGTGTACGCTTCTTTACAGATTTCCCGCATAGCCTCAACGAAACGGTCAAGCTCTTCCTTCTCAAACGTTTCCGTAGGCTCAATCATCAACGCTTCATCAACGATGAGCGGAAAATAAATCGTTGGTGCATGCAACCCATAATCGAGCAGACGCTTAGCAACATTCAAAGCTGAAACACCAGTTTCACCCTTTAAAGGCTTGGCACTTAAAACACACTCATGCTTCCTCGGTTTTTCACCGCCATAAGGAAGCGTCAATCCCTTAATTCCCTCAAGCTTCTTAGCCAAATAGTTCGCGTTCAAAACAGAAACTTCCGCCACTTCCTTCAACCCTTCAAAACCCAAACTCAAAATGTAAGCATAAGCCTTCAACAAAACAGCCACATTCCCATAAAAACTCCTCATCTTACCAATAGTGTGAGGCATATCATAGTCTAAGTGATAGCGTTCTCCATCGAAAACTATGCGTGGAACAGGCAAAAACTTAGCCAAATCCTCGGAAACACCAACAGGACCAGCTCCTGGACCTCCTCCACCATGAGGAGTGCCAAACGTTTTATGAATGTTCATGTGAACTATGTCGAACCCCATGTCACCGGGCCTAGCCTTACCAAGTATAGCATTCAAGTTCGCCCCATCATAGTAGAGCAGTCCACCAGCCTCATGAACAATTCTGGCTATTTCCTCAATGTTTTTCTCAAAGATTCCAAGAGTGTTAGGGTTTGTAAGCATCAGGCCTGCTGTGCATTCAGAAACAGCAGCCTTCAACGCTTCAATACTCACGCAGCCATCCTCATCTGATGGAACAACCACAACGTTAAATCCAGCCATAGCCGCACTTGCAGGATTGGTGCCGTGAGCAGAATCTGGCACAATAATTTCCCTCCTCTTTTCAATTTCCCCATTCAACTTATGATGAGCACGCATAAGTGATGTACCCAAGAATTCACCGTGGGCGCCTGCGGCAGGCTGCAGACAAACCTCGTGAGTGCCAGTGATTTCTGCAAGCCATCTCTCGAGCCTGTAAAGAATTCCCAATATGCCCTGCACAGTGCCTTCATCCTGATACGGATGCACCATGTTTATCGCTGGCAGGTTCGCAAGCAACTCGTTTATTTTCGGATTATACTTCATGGTGCAGCTTCCAAGCGGATACAAGCCAGAATCAACACCATAATTCATTTGAGATAAGCGTGTGAAATGCCTTACAGCCTCAACCTCTGAAAGCTCCGGAAGCTTAGGCTGACTTTTACGCTGCATGTTCTCTGGAATAAGCATGTTCACATCGCCAACAATTCGTTTAATTTTTTCTTCGACTTTCGGAGAAACGTGTCCTCTCCGTCCCTTCCTTCCAAGACTGAAGATCAACCGCTCATTCCAGTTTGCCTGCTTAAACATAACGCTTTTCACCTCCAGCCAAAATCTCCTCTAAAACTGTTGCCAGACGTTCAATCTCCTCTTCAGAATGGATTTCAGTCACACAGTAGAGGGCTGTTTTGCCTAGCTCTGGAAACTCCTTTGAAAGGTCTTTGCCACCGTGAATCCCACGCTCTAAAAGTTTTTTATGCAAATCTTTAACGCTTAGACCTGTTCCGTCAAAGTTTACAGTGAATTCCTTGAAATGGGTTGATTTGAAAGCTGGAGCTTTAACCCCATCGATTTTCGAAAGCAAATGAATAGCATAATTTGCCTTGCGCATTATTGTCTCGCCGAGTTCTCGTAATCCTTCGGGTCCAAGCAGAGCCATGTAAACAGCTGATGCTACAGCACATAAAGCTTCGTTTGTGCACACGTTTGATGTTGCTTTTTCACGCCTAATATGTTGTTCACGGGTTTGTAAAGCCATGCAAAAACCTTGTCTATTACCATCCAATGTTGTAGTCATCCCGATTATGCGTCCAGGCATTTGCCTAATCACCCTTAAATCATCACGACAAGCAAAAATCCCCAAAAGAGGCCCGCCGAAATTCATTGCGTTGCCAAGAGGTTGAGCCTCGCCAACCACAATATCTGCATCATAATCACCCGGAGGTTTCAAAATTCCAAGGGAAGTTGGGTCAACGCCAACAATGAAAAGTGCTCCATGCGCATGTGCCCCTCTACTTATTTCATCAACTTGTGTTTCAACAAAGCCTAAATACGATGGATTTTCAATGTAGACCGCTGCTGTTCTGTCTGAAATCTTATTCCTGAAATCCTCTGCGTTTATTTGCCCAGTCTCCTTGTTGTAGGCCACTTGTTTGATTGATATTCCGGCTGGTTCAGCATAAACCCGTAATGTAGCCAATCTTTCAGGGTGAACAATTTTAGGAACCAAAATTTCGTTCCGCCTTGTTAATCTAGCTGCCATGCGAGAGGCTTCACCTAAGGCTGAAGCCCAATCATACAAGGAGCAATTGGCAACTTCCATACCTGTTAACTCGCAAATCATGCTCTGATATTCAAAAAGGGCTTGAAGCATACCCTGCGAAATTTCAGGCTGATAAGGCGTGTAAGAAGTAAGCAGCTCACTGCGTTGAACGATTTCCTTTACAACCGCCGGAACATAATGAGGCCAGCAACTTGCACCCAAAAACACTGGCATGTCACTGCATGTCTTGTTTTTTGAAAGCAAACCCTCCACATGCTTCTTAACCTCAAACTCTGACAAAGCTTCTGGAAGTTTTAACGGCTTTTTTAAACGATATTTCTCTGGAATATCCGCGTACAATTCATCGATGCTTTCTGTGCCTATTTCTCGCATCATTTCTTTCTTGATTTCTGGCAGAGAATTTGGAATGTATGGATGACTGCGTTTGATCAAGAGATTCACCGTTAGAATTAACACTAAATCAGCACTGACTTTAAGCTTTTTCAAACATTATTGAATTCTGGGGCTTCAGAAAGAGCCTCTAGGACAGCTTCTAGAAGAATTCTTGCGTTTTCCCTAACCTGCTGGTGTCCGAAGGCTTGCAGCCATCCAGTTTCGCTTAAAACGTCTGAAACAACTTGTGCCGAAGCTGCCTCAACATTCCTATATTTGGCAACTGCAAAAATCGCTGAAGTTTCCATATTCACAGCCAAAACACCGCTGTCCCTAAACTTGAAGAATTTTTTGCGCGTTTCTCTATAAACTCCGTCAGTAGACCAGACAGAACCAACGAAATGCTTGATTTTCCCTTCATTCAAACGCTTAATCAGCTTGCTTCTCAATTTTGGAGAAGACTCAACCTTCACGTTTGGTGGAAGGTAATGGTGAGAGGTTCCTTCGTCACGAATCGCCTCTGTTACAACAATTATGTTGCTTGGTTGAAGGAAAGTCTGCAAACCTCCAGACGCGCCAACTTCAAGAATTGTTTTTGCACCGCACGCAATTAGTTCTTCCAATGTCATAACAGCCGCTGGTGCGCCTACCCAGAAGCGTCCAAGCCCAATTTCCACATGGTTGAATCGTCCGATGCAAAATGGTTGGCTTTCGCCATACATCCACCAGTCAACGGACTTGCCATCAATTAGCTTCTTCCCATATTCATACGTACGTCTCTGATAAGTGATCAAAAGGCGTTGAGGAACTTTTATGGTGTCCACTGGAACTTTTCTGTTTTCAGCTACATAGCGGACAAAATCGAGTGGTGTGAATATGGCTTCGTCTTCGCTCACGGTTTTCCCTCATTAACGTTAATATTGTATTCCTCTTGTTGTAACCATTTCTTTCGGACACTTGATAGCTATAATCTCATTCACAAACTCTGCACGCTTTACAAGTTCTTTTGGGGCAAATCTACCTGTCAAGACAACATCAGTTTTTTTTGGCATTTTATCTAGGAATTTCAGAACTTCTTTCACGGTCAAAAGCTTGCAGTGTAAAACCAAATTAACTTCGTCCAGAACTAGCAGATGCGGTTTCTTTTCCTTAACGATTTTTTCAGCGAATCTTAGGGCCTTATGGGCTAGTTCTTTATCTTCTTCACCTAAATTGCTTAGTCCGTGCCATCCTTTACGGCCGAACTGGTGTATTTCATAGTAAGGCACAAGGAGTTTTCGAATTTTATATTCACCTGTGTTTTTCCACCATTTCAAAAACTGGATTATAACAACTTTATGTTTGTGTCCAACAGAGCGTAATGCTAAGCCTAGAGCGTTTGTTGTTTTTCCAGCTCCCATTCCAGTATAAAGATAGACGTAACCCATTTGAAACCCTCTTTTCACGCCATTTGATTGTTGACTTGGCTGTTATAAGTTTTAAATAGGATCATGTTGTCATGTTAATCATGGAGCATCAACGAATGGAATACGATTACGAAGAGTTGCTGAAGAGAGCGCGTTCACAAATCCCCGAGGTAGCCTCAAAACGTGAACGTCTAGAGGTTCCCAGAATAGTTCATTCAGTCATAGGTATGCGCACGATAATCCACAATTTTAAAGAAATCGCTGAAGCTTTGAATCGTGACCCGAGGCATCTGCTGAAGTTTTTGACAAGGGAAATGGCTACAGCTGCAACCATGCAAGAGTCAAGGATAATTTTTCAAGGAAAGTTTTCGCGGGTAACATTTGAAAGGCTTCTACAGAGATACATGGAACAGTTTGTCACGTGTCCAGTTTGCAAGCGTCCAGACACAAAAATTGTAAAGGAAAAACGCCTATCATTCCTAGTTTGCGAAGCTTGCGGAGCAAAATCATCTATTAGGCAACTGTAAGAGCGTCTGAAAATTGAAAGTCTACATGAATCTAAAGAAAATCGGAAACAACGTTCTTTTAGCCATGTGCGACGCTGAAATACTGGGCAAAACACTGCGAAAGGGAAAAATAGTTTTTCATGTAAAAGAAGAATTCTACAAAGGCGCAAAAGTCAACATTGAAGAAGCTATGGCAATGATAGAAAACTCAACAACAGTGAACATGATAGGCAAAAACATTGTTCAAAAAGCCATAGAAAAAGGTCATGTGCACCCTGAAGCAGTAATAAGCATAGAGGGCATACCACACGCACAAATAGTAAAGCTTTGATGTTGCTTTTGGACAAATAGTAAAAACTTCGCTGAGGTCGCGCTTTCTGCTTATGAAAAAAATCTGGAATAAAGATGAGTTGCTGAGTAGAGATGAGCATATAAAAAAAATTGAAGCAGTCAAAAGCGAGTTACTTCCAATACGACACAGACTGACCAAAACAGCAAAATAGAGCGTGCATTAGGAAAAAAAGGGGATTGTGCGGGAGACATCTCCATCAACTTATTTGAAACTTATCAGTAAATTTTTTTGCGAAGTCTTTTATAAGGGAGAAAAAAGGGGGGAATGCGGGAGAGATCGCCACCGACATTAATAATAGCAATAACCCCATAGTTTTTCCATTATCTACATATTACTTGCGTTTCCTAAAGTAATCAGGTTGTCTTTCTGGCATACATGATCAGAAAAAAAGCATTTGAAACTATAAGTGATAGTCGTGCGCCAATCTTTTAAACTTAGGATACACCAATATCAACATATGCTTGAGGTTTAGTTGTGTCGGAAAAGCGGAAGGGTGCAATATTCTGTAGTCAGGACGGTGAATGGAAAGATGAACTTGAAAATCGTGGATTTCAAAATGTGAAAAGAGAGTTTATGCTTGCCGGGCACATATTACCCTCAGAAATCGTATCTGGAGACAAACCCCGAATCCACGAATAAACATTAATTTTTGTCCCGAAATATCTTGCAGGAATAAGAAATCTTTATGGAGGTAAGTAAAATGGGAAAAATGGCTGATATTGATGAACTGATGTATTCTTGCGGTTTAGAAATTCTTCATCCTGGCGGAATTGAAAGAACTGATGAGATGGCAAGGATGTGCGAAATAGGGAAGGGCAAGAAAGTTTTAGACATAGGCTCTGGAAAGGGTGTAACAGCTTGCTATCTGGCTCAAAAACATGAGTGCGAAGTTGTTGGAGTGGATTTGTCAAAAAGAATGGTTGAACATGCAAAGGAAATGGCAAAGAAAAAAGGATTAGATGAAAGGGTTAGCTTTAGAAGAGCGGATGCACACAATTTGCCATTTGAAGATGAAAGTTTCGATATTGTTCTGGCTGAATGCACTACCGTGCTTCTGGATAAAGAAAAGGCTTTTTCAGAATTTCTTCGAGTAGCAAAGCATGGTGGATACATTGGCGACTTAGAGATGACTTGGCAAAAACCACCACCAAAAGAATTGGTGGATAAAGTCTACGATGTTTGGGAAGGCTTTGAAACAATGACACTCGAAGAATGGAAAGAGTTCTATGAAAGAATGGGAATGGCTGACGTCAAAACCGTAGATTTTTCCGAAAAAATACCTGACATGGAAAAAGCAATGAAGAAAGAACTTGGCCTCAAAGGTATGATAAAAATGGGGTTCAAGCTTTTGTTACGCCCTGACCTACGCAAGGCAATGAAGGAATATAGAAAAATTTTCAAAGAACACAGTGATTACGTGGGGTATGGTTATGTGGTTGGGAGGAAAAAATAAGCGGGCTTCGGGCAAGACTAAGAAAGAAATATTGAGAGTTAGAGGGACTATCAAAGAAACCTATGGAAAGGCCTGATGCTGGAATGCTTCTTTATGAAGCCAAATACTTGTCTACCTATCCGGCAGCGAGCCCCACAAAACACTCAGGCATTTCTTTAGCGTTAGATGCTGACAGGCTTGTGATGATCGCTAGAACATAGCTCATTGGTGGTTTGCTTCCGACAAAAACAATGCTCTCTTTGACTTTCCGAGTCCGCGGGGCTTTTCCGGGCTTCTCCTCTTTAACAGTTTCTTCTGTCAGTTTCTTTTCTTCTTTTTCTTCTGCCATTTTGTTCTCCCTCCTTCAATTTACTTTGCAAATTTACTTCGATTCCTTTTGAACTTCTTCTTACATCTCATACTACAGAAATAATATGTTTCTCCATCATGCTTGATCTTGAACTTGGCTGTCTTCTCGTCCAGAACGGCGCCACAAACGGGATCTCTAGGCATTATTTTTTATCCCATGAAAGAGTGTGGGTTCTACTTACTATAACTGTTGATAAAAAAGAAAAAAGTGCGTAAAGCGGACCGAAGATTTTAGCTAATAAGCTTAATATCTTCTCGGGGGTCTTCGTTTAGAATAGCATTCTCGGCAGTATACGGGTTTGCTTCCGTCAGGTTTGAAGGGAACCTCACATTCTTTACCACAATCGGCGCATACGGCCTTGTGCATTTCTCGGTTTTCTCTATACGACAATCGAATTACACCTCCATCTAATAGTCAACGAAAAACTAGCATTCTCATGGAATTCTAATTCTTGCGTGTCTAATCAGTTGACATATTGATCTATTTAAACTTATGTATGCGATGAGTTTCTCTTCTGCATCTCTGTTCCCTCAGTCTCTGCGCGAGCGTTTTACCATAGGATGATACGTAACTGCTTTGACTTAGAAAATGGGGAGTTTGCGGGAGACGTTAGAGACATCGCCAGTTTTTTGTTAAACGCACAAATAGTAGAACTTTAAAATCAATAACATACTGGATGTGAGAACGCACGTTTTCTAGCTTTTTTCTGGAGGCGTCTCATCATTCTCGATCCAGCTGAACTTCCTCTGGAGGGCTTTCGAGTAGTACTGTTTCCAGTCGTAGTCCACTTGTTTTCCCCATTTATAGTAGATTCGGGGGTCAATGTAGCTCTTCAGAGACGTCCCAAGGTTGTAGTCGCGGGTTTCCTTCTGAGCCTCTATCCTAAGCTTCAGCTTAGCTATCGCCGCTTTGTCACGTTGCATCCGACTCTCCAGCCTCTGCCCTAACTTTTTCATTCGCTCTTCATACTTGAGCTTCAGCAGCTTGAGGCGTTGCTTTTGCCGAGTCACTGCCTTTCGATCAAAGCTAATACGTCTCTTCAAAGCGCGTGCGGATTTACCTTGTTGTTTCTCCTCGGCGAGTTGTTGTCGATGAGCATCCAGCTTTGCCTGCATATCCTTCAGTCTTTCCTCTTGCTCCCGCAGTCTCTCACTATCTTTCTCTTTCCAATAGTCGATTTTCTGCCTCAACTTATCTTCAGCATCCTTCGCTCGATTCTTCAAAGCCTTGAGGCGATCCTTCTTCCTTTCTAAAGATGATTTCCAAGTCTTACGGATGGTACGCCTGTGATTGCAGACTTTTGCAGCCTCAAGGTTTGCCATCGTAGCAGTGTGTTTCTTCACATATTCAGGGTCTTCAAGTTTGACAGGAGCCTTTTCCAAGTTCGTCTCGACAGTTTCGGACGCATAGCAAGTACGAAAAACCTTTGCCGACAGCCCAGCCATCACCTCATCAAGGAATTCGCTAACATGCTGTGAGCGGACGCCATCAAAAAGGGTGGACCTCGCGTTCGCTGCGAACTCCTTAAGGTTTCTAGTGACATTATTTGGGAGTTCAACCTTGAAGACATGAGGCACAGAATCCTTCCCGAGGAAGTTGAACGTTACACTCTCATCACTGTTGAAATGGATATGCTTCGGTCGGAGGGTTGAGGCGCCAACTGTGTCCGCCTCGTCAGGATCCTTCTCGTCGCCAACCCTGATTTTCAACCTATCAATAAGGAAACAAACGGTCGCCGTTTTCCTCCGTCTCAGATCATCAGCGTTAAGGTTCTCCCAGATGTGCTTCCGTACCCCTGCAAGGTTCCGTCGAAGCTTCCTAGCTTTTTCAAACTTCTCAATATCCTTCCTCTGCTTCACGATGCTGGAGTCGGAAAACCAGACGTATTTCGTCTTGCCCGTAAGTTTATCCCGCCATCGTGCAATCCACATGGAGTCAGGCTGCCAGACAATCTTCCAGTTGCCCCGCGGCCTAGGCGCATCCGGCGAGAGGTTGAGTTCGACATCCTCCTCGCAAGCCCCCTCCTTCCAGCATCCCCTCAACGGGTGTTTGCCTCGACCTATGAAGATGGAACTAGGTTCGACGGCGTAGTTGGCCACCTCCACCCGGGCACCGTCAACCCAAGCAAATCCGTAGCGATCCTTGTTCGCAGCTCTCTGAGCTTTCCTCTGAGCCGTCAGTTGCTTTCTCTCCTTTCTAGAGAGGTTTGCTTTCCAAGCCCGCTCCTTTTCGATTGTAGAGAGAACATCGGAGTAGTCAACATCGCCGGGCTTGACATTGATACCGAGTTTTTTTGAGAAGTCCCGGTGAAAGTTCTTGGCGAAGACAGGGTCCTCGACGTAAGGGGTTCCAACTTTTTTAGCCCAAGCGAAAGCCATTTCCTCCTGCATTGGTGTCAGCTTAATCTTCTTCCCCTTCACCTGTATAGTGAAACCTTTTCCTTCGTATCGATGTGGAATTAGGACGCCGTTGTGGTGTAGCTGCTTCATTCGGGTTCTCCACCTGATTGAATTCTTATACGTGGAAAGGAGAGGACTTAAATCTTGCTTCTTATGGGGTTCACGTTATTAAGTTTGTAGTTGTATAAAAACATCTTGATACCCTTGAAATGTGTCGAGTTACTCGATTTTGAGGGTGAAAGTGGCGAATTTAATTATTGGTCGTGTAATGGAATAAACATGCTTTTAAGGAAGATCTCCCCTTTTTCAAAGGAATGATTGAGGTGGCTAATTGGGTAAGAAGAAGGTCTTAAGTGAGGATGAATTAAGTGAGATGGTGCTTCCATCTGCAAACGATGTTTTAGGATTAGCTGTTAAATTGCTTGGTTTTGACCGTGTTTTGGTTAAGTGTCAAGATGGTCATGAGCGTTTATGTCGTATACGTGGTAAGATGAAGAGGCGGGTTTGGATACGCCAAGGAGACGTTGTTTTGGTTTCTCCTTGGGATTTTCAATCTGACAAGCGTGGAGATATTTTTTGGCGTTATAAGCGTTCTCAAGCAGAATGGCTTCGTAGGAAAGGGTATTTGACCATCTGATTGATTATGGATGGAGAAAAGTAAGTGTCTTTTAGGAAACACGTTGAAAAAAGGCTCAGTAGAAAAGAAAAGGCTTACGAAACTGAGCGGTTGATGAAGGAGAAGCGAAGTGAAGAATACGAAGTTTTGGAAGAGGTTTTTGACCGTTCAACATTGATGGTGATTTACGACTTTTTAAATAAAGGAGTTATAGACGAGATTCATGGTGTTGTTAAGGCAGGAAAAGAATCACGCGTTTATTGGGGAAAAGACAAGCAGGGAAATGAGTTAGCAATAAAAATATACTTAACTGTTTCAGCTGAATTCCGCAAGGGCATGCTCAAATACATCGAAGGAGATCCAAGGTTCAAAGGAGTAAGACGTGACACGCGCTCGCTTGTTTTTGCATGGGCTCAGAAAGAATTCAGGAATCTGCAGCAGGCAGTAGCTGCAAAAGTTAGGGTTCCGAAACCAATTGCTGTGAAAAAAAATGTGCTCATAATGGAGTTTATTGGGAAAAAGGGTGTTGGTGCTCCTTCTATGAAGGAGCAGTCACCAGAGAACCCTGAAAAAGCTTATAAAACTCTTTTAGCCTATTTGAGACTGCTTTACCGTAAAGCTGAGCTTGTCCACGGAGACTTAAGCGAATACAATGTCATGATTTGGAGAGGTCACCTAGTGCTGTTTGATGTTTCGCAGGCTGTTCCGCTTTCTCATCCTCTAGCAAACTCGCTTCTGCTTAGAGATTTGGAAAACATGAACAGATATTTTAGTCGGTTAGGTGTTGAAGTGGTTTCAGTTGACAAATGCTATAGGAAGGTTACAGGTCATGGCAGAAGCTAGCTCATTTCTTAAGATTCCAAGGGAGCGGATAGGGGTCTTGATAGGACTAAATGGAGAGATCAAAAAATACATTGAAAGGACGCTTTTGGTCAAGCTTGAAATAGAAAGTGAAACAGGCGGCGTCAAAATAGTCTTAGCTGAAAATGTTGAAGATCCATCTTTGCTTTTCAAGGCTAAAGATGTTGTGAATGCTATTGGAAGGGGTTTTTCTCCGGAACTTGCTTTCCGCTTGATCCGTGATGAAGAAGCTTTTCTGGACGTAATTGACTTGCGGGCTATTTTCGGTAAGTCTGAGTCAGATATAAGGCGTGTTAAAGGGCGGATAATAGGGATGGAGGGCAAGACTAGAAGGATAATTGAGGAGTTGACGGAAACTAACGTGTGTGTTTACGGGTATACTGTTGGCTTAATTGGAGACATTGAACAGGTTCAGGCTGCAAGAGAAGCTATTCAACTGTTGATTAGAGGAAGCCTACACAGCACGGTTTACAGGTTTCTACACAGAAAACGAAGAGAGCTTAAGAAAAGAAAGCTTGAGCTTTGGGAAAAACCAGAAGAAAAATAGTAGGCGGGCTCTCCGCACTCAAGATCTCAATCATTTTGGTTTCAGCGGGGCCAGAGTCGTCATTGCCCACCATGCAAATTAAATGTTGGACTCGAATAAAAAGTTATAGGCAATGTAACATCTAGGCACATGAATGGAAGTTTTGTCCGATAAAGAAATTTTCGGTGTTAGGCATTTGTGTTAGCCTTTAGTGGGCTAGCTCGTACTCCAACTAATTGTAGTCTTTCAAATGCACTGAGGTTGAGTGCGTTGATTACCTTATGGTAATGCTTATATATTACTCAGTGGTAATTACTTTTTGGTAATAAGAGGCGAAGCTGAATGAAGTTGAAAATTCAGTTAGTGCGGGACGGAGAGATACTCTTCGAAATACCACTTTCGCCTATGGATTGGTCGCGGGAGCGTCTAAAGAACGAGTTTAACGCTATCGAAGATGATTTTCAAAGGTTCTCCAAGATTTTTGACGCTTTAGCCCATGAAACTCGCTTGCGAATGATGAAACGGGTTATGGAGGAAGAAGATCACACGATAAGCTTCTCAGATTTCATGCGAGACTTGGATTTGAACCCCAAGCTTGTGTGGGAGAACGCCAGAAAATTGAAGGAAGGAGGATTATTGGAGAAAGTTGGGCGAGGCAGATATCATTGTTCAGCTTTCGGAGAAAGCGGCTTCATGATGATGAGCTTCGCATTGAAACGGCTTAGAAAAGCCCTAGAAGAACTGGAAGAACTTTAGGGAGGTGAAAACTCGAGATGACAACATTCTTTGATATTGACGAATTTTTCGGAGACTTCGGGTTTAACGGTGATTTCATGAAAAGCATGCTGAGAGAGTTCAATGACATTGAGAAGATGGTAAAAAGTGGAAAACTCAAAGGCAAATGGGACATCCAAAAAATTGACGAACCTGAAAGGAAGGGATTTGTCATTCAAGGACACTTTTGGTCAGCTCAACCAGTTGAGCCTTTTGAACCGTTTAAGCCTTGGAGAAGACGACCGATGCCGAAGAGACCTTTTGAAGTTCCAGAGAAAGCTTTGAAGGAGATCCGTGAACCCTTAACTGATATTTTCGAGGAAGATAAGACAGTGAAAATCTACGTTGAGTTGCCAGGTGAAGAAGAAGATGACATACAGCTAAACGTTACAGAGGGTAAAGTTGAGGTCAAGGCTAAGAAGTTTCACAAGATGATAGAGGTGCCAACAAGCAACGTTGACATCGAAAAAGCATCATCGAAATACAAGAACGGAGTGCTAGAGATTACAATTCCAAAGAAAGACAAGTCTCCTGTAAAAATTGACTAACCAACCGAACAGCACGCGACTAGCGTTCTCTGGCGGGCTACATATTTCTATACAATACGTTAACAACATACCACCATCATTTTTGCACCAAATGCTAATGCGCACCAAGGGTTAGTTTGCTCTGTCCTAATCTGCGAATTTTCGGCGCAAACAAAAATATAGCCCCCTATAATTTTCAACATAGAAATCTTTAGTGTAATTTGACTATCGGCCTTGATGATATTGTTAAGTTTGAAATAACCTCTATAATAATTCTTAACCATATTTCTCTTGTTTAGGTGTTGAAGATGGTTAACTGTCCAAAATGCGGAGACCCATTAGTAAAAAGAATTAAATCTAAATATTTCTGTGAAAACGAAAGTTGCCCCGTCATATTTGTGCAATGTCCCCATGAACCCGCTAGAATGAGAGTAGCCTTCACAGCATCAGCAAGAGAACGAACTATTGGGAAAATCGAAGAGACTGTTGCAGAAAGCAGAAGTCATGTTTTTTGAACAGATAGAGCATAACCTCTAAAACATTTGAAATACCATACAATCAACTTGTCAACGGTCAACTAAGCCAATAGCGTGCTTTGGTGTTTCTTATTTTTCTGATTTTTTCTTGTCACGGTGAAAGAAGCCTTTGAGTAGGCGTGGAACCTCTGTCGCTATAACGAAAAAGAAATCCTAAAGTCCTAGAGAATTGTATATGTGTTGAATATTATGCTGAAACATATCAACCTAGTTCCCTTGGCTGCTGAAAGCCTCGGTGTAAGATCAATGTGCACCTACGTTCAAACCCCAGACCTGAAGATACTTTTGGATGCCGGAGTTTCTCTTGGTCCAAGTCGTTTCGGTTTACCTCCTCACCCAGAAGAATTCAAAGCCATAGACCTTTGTCGCAGAAAAATTGCAGAAGCCACTGAAAAAGCCGAAATTGTAACATTAAGCCACTATCATTTCGACCATCACACGCCTTCTTATGAAGATTGGTTATGCAATTGGACAGAAGCAACAGAAACTGCGAGACAAGTTTACGACGGAAAAACGGTCTTGATTAAAAATCCGAGAGAAAAAATCAACTTTAGCCAAAGGCGAAGAGGATGGATGTTTCAGAAGACGGGTTGGGAGTTTGCGAAAGAACTTGAAGTTGCAGATGGAAAATCCTTCACTTTCGGAACGTCCACAAAAGTTAGATTTTCAGAACCAGTCTTCCATGGATCAGAAAACTCCATCTTGGGCTGGGTTTTAATGACAACTATTCAATATCAAGACGAGAAATTTTTGTTCGCACCTGACGTTCAAGGTCCTATATGTTTTTATACACTTGAACTGATCCTAAAGGAAAAACCGCAAATAATAATGATAGGTGGTCCACCGCTTTATTTAGCTGGATTCAGAGTTAAAGAAGAAGAAATCCAAAAAGGATTAAAAAATCTGGGAAAAATTGTTGAAACTATGCCTCTCACAATTTTAGAGCATCACATTTTGAGAGACAAGGATTGGCGAGAAAAAACAAAAAACGTCTTCGAGAAAGCACATAAACGCGGACACAAAGTTTTGACGGCAGCTGAATTCTTAGGAGAAAAAAACGTTTTCTTAGAAGCTGTGAGAAAAGGACTGTTTATTGAGAAACCGCCGTCAACTGAGTTTCAAAAATGGATGCGAAAAGACAGAACGACGAAAAGGCATGTTAAACCTCCGATCTAGTCCTTGAGTAGTTTTTCTATGTTAGCCAAATCTTCTGACAACCATTCATATCGTATTCCATAAAATGGTATTGAACTTTCTCTTTCTTTCAACGCGAAACGCAGTTCCTCTATTAGAATGCCAGAGTCCTTGACTTTCCCATTCTTTGACAGGTTTTTGCAAGGTTTCCCCTTTGAAGTTTCGCTCACACCGCAGCTTGGGCTTCCATCAACACCTATGACTATTTCCGTGCTTATTCCGCATTTTGCATAATCTTGTATTTGATCGACAATTTCATCAGCGATTTTTCTGCAATGACTCCTAAACATGATAGTGTCATATTGATCTTTAGTTTGAGGCTTTCTTAACACGCCAGCATAAGTTAGTTCGGGACACGGCATTTGGAGGATGCCTATCTTTTTACGCCAAAAAAATTCTACAATTTCAGTTATCATACTTGATCTTTCTGCTAAGCCTAAAACACGAGAATTCTGATTTAGGATGCAGTGAGCAACTATGGCTATTCTTCCACTTCTCTTATCCTTAAACAATTTTTTCACGTCATCTTCAGAAGTCTCTTGTAATTATTGTATAGCTTGACAATTTTTCATGAACTATATCTCTCTGATCTTCCCTAATCCGCTCAATCATGTTTTCAACCATCTCAGCTCTTTTTGTCAATATACCAATAGAGTGGTGGCTTCCATTCGTAATTGAAGCCATGACCTCCGTGACAGTGCGACCGTATGTTTCGCGACCGTACATGTGAGGATTTATGTTTACAACAATTGTATGTATTCTCTCACGCTTAATCATTTTAGAAGCGGACATTACATCCTTCACTGTCATGTCTTCATATTCTCTAACAATCACCCGAACCTCTTCTATTTGCCGAACCTCACCAGTCTCAAGGCTTCTCTTCAAGGGAACATTCGCACTCCCGTCAGTTATTATGACCATAACTGGCACGGTTGAAGGGTTTCTCCTTTTTGCCTCCTTCAAAACTTCTCGCGCCTTCAGCATTCCAGCGGCAAGAGGAGTGAAACCACTTACATGTAGATTTACGAGTTTGTTAGCTACAACTCTCAGGTTTGTTATCGGATGTTGAACGACAACAGCCCCTAGATTCTTTAGAGCTACTATTCCGACGCGATCTCTACATCTGTATGCGTCGCTATGGAGCTTAAGCAACACTTCTTTCACAGCCTCTAGATTGAAAAGCATAGAACCACTTAGATCAATCACAAAAATCATTGTCAAAGGAGCCTTGTATGCCCTTAACTTTTCACGCACATCCTCGAGACAAAATTTTAACGCTGTCTCTAAGGGTTTTTCACGGTATTTCTGTTTTCTAGCTGCTTCTCGGATAGTTGCTGGGATGTGAATGTCAGCGGGTTTTCCATGTGGAAACTTCCATCCGTAAGGTTTACCCTTATGGAGAGCCGTTATTGCCTGAGCGTGTCTGCCAGCATAAACACTCCGTTTCCTAGTTTTGATTTTTCCCATTTTTAGAAAAAATTTTGACGGAGAAACAATTCCCTTTTCTAAACTGCCAAAAATTGGAAAGCCTTGAGAAACTTTCAGCGATCCAGCAGCGTCACTGACTGTGGGAATTCCCTTTAACTTGCCTTTTTTGCTTTTAACCCTTTCTTGATAAGTTTCTCCACGAAGCTTTTTTGAGCCTATTTGGAGGCTATCAGTTGAAGGGGCGTTTTTTGGTGTTCTTTTCAACTTCTTTCCAATTCCGAAAAGGACGCCACCAAGCAACCGGTTGATTAGGAACATCAATCTAAGCTGTTGTTTTCGGAGTTTTTTCATAAGATTCTTTTTTTTTGCTTTTTCTTCCTCCTCTTTTGAAGCGTCTTTCTTAGCCCAGAAAATGGCCTTTCCTTTTAGGAATCCCCTTTTTTTCATTTCCTTCTTTGTTATTTCTCCCGTTTTTTCGAATTGAAAAACTTTTTTCACTGTTGTTCTGAAAGCTTCTATTATTTCCTGCGGCGTTGCTGGTTCAAGGAATCCCCCCTCCCTCGTTCTGTGGCTTAATGCAAGTTCAGCCGCGACCAAAACGTCGTCTAATTCTACTTCTTTTCTGTTTTCAAATGCTGCTAACGTTGAGGCTGCTTTTGCAATGATTATGTCTGGGCGTAAGCCGTCAACCTTCAAGTTTGAACATGTTTTGCAGATGGCTTCGAGGAGATTTTCTGGAATAATAACATTTTCTAACAGTTTTCTTGCTAGAGCTATCCTTTTACGCAACTCATCTTGTGAAGTCTTGCTTTTTTTATAGAATTTTTCAGGGTTCCCCTCGAACTCCATGTTTCTCCTAACTACTTCCATCCGGTCCTTAACAGAGTCTATTCTCTCAACAGTGACTGATAACGGAAAACGGTCAAGAAGCTGCGGTCTTAATTCCCCTTCTTCCGGGTTCATTGTTCCAATAAATATGAAGCGGGAAGGATGATTTACGGATATTCCTTCTCTTTCAACGATGTTCCATCCCATGGCTGCAGCGTCTAGCAAATCGTCTGCAATGTGATCTGCCAAAAGATTGACTTCATCTACGTAGAGAATGTTTTGGTTTGCCTCAGCTAGAATTCCCGGTTCCAGCGCTTCTATTCCCTGTTTTATCGCTTTTTCTACATCAAGACTTCCAACGACTCTATCTTCTGTTGCGCCAAGGGGTAAGTCAACAACAACCATTTCTCTCTCTTCTACTGGTAGCTTTTCCACTTTTTTGTAGGTTTCACTGCATTTGGGACACATGTTAGATGGGTCGTGAGGGTTACAGTTGAACGGACAATTTTCAACAACTTCTATTTTTGGAAGAATGTCAGCCAAGGCGCGGACAATCGTGCTTTTCCCTGAACCCTTCGGTCCCTTTATTAGCAAACCGCCAATTTTCGGATTAATTGCATTGATCAAAATGGCTAGTTTAAGCTTGTCTAAGCCTACAATTGCAGAGAAAGGAAAAACCAGCCTTTTCCTTTGCATTATGTTATTAACCTTCTATTCTAGTAAAAAGCAAGTTTCAACCTATTAGTTTTTAGTTGACTACGTGAGGGCCGAGGCCGGGATTTGAACCCGGGCGCCGGGCTCCACAGGCCTGTAGGCTACCATGCTACCTCACCTCGGCCACTTTTTCACTGATTTCAACTACTTTTTCAGAGATGTCTGTTGATGCTTATTTACGTTTTCTGAAGAGTTTGGCATCTTCCATTTCGCATACTTATTCGACCTCAGTTTTGACTAGGCTGTTTGCCTCGTCAACTGTTTCAACCATTTTGCGGATGCGAGACTTGTGCTTCCATTACTGCTTCTCTCGTTAAATTTACGAGCCTTCTTATTTTCCTAAAAGCCAAACATGCAACAGTTTTGAGAAAACTCGAACTTAACCGAACCTTATAAAACCATAAGAACTGGAAAACATGACGAGATTTCTCATATGTTAAAACCGAAAAGTTAGGTAGCAAACGTGCATCCAGAAAAAGAGAGACTTGAACAATGTTTTTTGATCGCTTCTCTTTGGTGCTATTACGGCTCTTTTCACGAGTTACATTGTCCTATTTCACGAACTATGTAGCTGTTTTCCAACCGGAAGCAATCCGAAAACAACAATTTTGACAACAAAACCTAAAATTCGAGGGATCCTAGACTGGAAAAAAGCTTGAAGCTTTTAAATTTATTCACAAGAATGGTCGCATAAATGTAAGGAAAAGCCGAAGAGCTTCCGCCTAGATGTATTCATGTGAACTCTTCTAGAATGGACGATGGTAGTTGAGAAGCTCTACAATAATCAGCCTTAACGCGTGAGATGAACAAGTTTTTATCTTTGCACGTATGTTGTGAAAAGGGCGGATTAAGGTGAAGCAGCCTGAAAAGGCGTTGGTTGGAGCGCGCGGTGGCTACTGTGGAGGCTGTACTGATTATCTGGCGTACATCAACAATGATGAGAAACTGAAGAGGAAACTTGCTGAAGAATTTTCCAAGCAATTTGACATGGACATTAGACCTGAAGACATTGGATGTTTTGGGTGTCACGGTTCAATACACAAACCTTGGTGTGCAAGCTGTTCTATCCGACAATGCACTGAAGAAAAGGGGATTCTAACCTGTACATTTTGTGACGAATTTCCATGTGAGAAATTGGAAAAATATTATGAGAAGGATAAATGTGGGGATAAATTCAGAGCGCACATGCTTAGGCAAAAAGAGATAGGGTTGGAAAGGTGGTTGGAAGAGATGAAGCAAAAAATCAGATTACAAGAGCTTAGTGACTGCTGAAACTGCAGAGGAAACGGAAATAAACCTCAGGGGTATGTAACTCGGAATCGCATGTCTAATACTTGAATTATGACTGTTGTTGATAAGCAATATTAAAATAATCAGTTACGTATAGCCTTTAAGGCGGAAAGAGAACAAGTCGATAGGAGGGAGGTTGAAATGAAAATAACTGAAAAGCCTTTACATGGTTGTCCAGTGTCGCCAGGAACCTATTACATCTACTGCATAGCCTATGGAAAAGTCGCTAAACCGTTCAACCTCACCGTAGCCTCCATTCCATGGACAAAATAAAAAGGGGAAAAGATGAAAATGTTTGAATATCTGATGCCTTGGCTATTATACGCAATAATCCTTATTGTTGCAATCATTGTTTTGATCCTCAGCCCAAGATACACTGTGGTTCCTGTACATCAGGCTCATGTGGTTGTCAGAAGGAAAGGAAGGACAGTCTATTGCTCAAGAAAAACATTTGCTAGTAGCTACTGGTTCATGCCTTTGTTACAGAGACGAGCAATTCTCCCATTGGAGAACATTAAACTTGATATTGAGGATATTCCTTTACGAGATAAGGACATGGCAAAATTCATTGGAGATGTCAGATGTTGGATTAGTATAGAAGACCCTGGTCTTGCAGCAGAAAAGTTGGGCAAAGTTGAGGCTGAACAGAAGGCAAGAGGCTTTGAGGCAATAGAGGCAGATGTCAAAGATCTTATACAGGCAATAACAAGGAACTCGTCAATGAAAATGGATGTATTTGCCATAATGAAGGAGAGAGAAAAATTCAGCAATGAAGTTCAGAAAGAAGTTGCTCCTATTCTAAAGGATGAATGGGGCATCAAAGTTGCAGACCTAGAAGTTATCCACTTCATTGACACTGAGGGATACCATGTTATCAAAGATTTGGAAAAGAGACAGGCGAAAGTGATCGAAGCAGAAACAAGAAAGCAGGTAGCAATGCAGGAGAAAGATGCAGCCATGAGTGAAGCTGTTGCAGAGCAAGAGAAAGAAACCAAAAAGGCTGAAGCAGAAGAGTCTTACAGGAAGAGGCAGATTGAGAAGGATGAAAAGCTAGGAATAGCAACACAGGATAAGAATCTAAAAATTTCTAAGGCTGAAAAAGAGGCCAACATACAGGCTGTTGAGGCAAAGAGGAAAATGGAAGTCGGGACTGCAGAAGTTGAAAAAGAAGCTAGAATTGAAAATGCAAAGGGAGAAGCAGAATCCATCAAATTAAAAGGTTTCGCTGAAGCAGATGTCTCTAAGCAGAAATTGTTTGCAGAGGCAGAGGGAACAGAGAAGAAAGCTGTGGCTCTCAAGCAGTACACTGATGCGGGCTTATCCTTGGAAGTAATCAAAGCTAACATAGAGATTAAGAAGGCTCAGTTTGGTGCTCTAGCTGAAGGACTCAAAGTAGCAAAAATCAACTTAGTTACAAGTGGAGAAAGCAACATCTTAGGCATCCCAATAAGTGCAGAGACAGGAGCAGACCTTGGAGCCATGTTGGTAGCTTTGCAAAATCAGGGAATAGACATCAAAGCTCTTCTTGAAAAGCTGCCAATTTCAGAAGCAGCAAAATTAGCTATAGCTGCAAAAGCAGGAGTCGAAGTAGTTAAAGAAGCAGATGCACAGCAAGCAAAAAAGGCAAGGAAGCAAACTAAATGAACAAAATAGAACTTGACAAAATAAGCCCGAAAGCCCAAGAGTTGCTCAATATCTTTGCTAAAACAAGTGGAGTTGAGAACTTGGAGAGAGTCATCGAGGACATGACCTTTTCAGTGTATGAGTTGTTGGAGCTGATTGATACAACAAGAGACCCAAAAATCTATCCACAGGATGCAATAATAGTCATGAACACAGTGAGAGCTGTATTAGCGAAATTTACAAGGTTTGGCTCTCCATCTAAGGACATTCATCCATAACTTTCTTCCCTTTTTCTCTGTTGTTTATCAACAATGCTAGAATAATCAGTTACGCATAGTTTTAAGGGCAGAAAGAGTACAAAAGGAAAGGAGAAATTTGAGACAACGGAAAAACCAAAGAGAAGCAAAGCCAAACACGTCGCAGGCGTTATCACCACAGCAATTGTCGGCGCCTTTTATATCATAGGTTACCACCCTGCAACAAGGCAACCGCACATTGAACTATTAAATGCAAGTGGAGAAATTACCGATTCCAAAATTAAAGTGACAGCGACACTACAAAACTCTGACAACACACCTGGAATCGCAACAATAAGGTATAAGACATACTACAGCGACACAACATTCGAGACTCAAAGAAAAGAAGTTTTCATTCCAGCTCCATGGAACGCGTGAATCCACAAGCACCAACCTTTTCAGAGGGTTCACAGAAGTCTTTTGTCGAATTGTAAATGTTCTAGGTTGTTCCCATTACTGTGCAGATAACCTTTCTTTTCCTAGGATAGACATCTGTTTCCACGAAAATTAGGGATTGCCACGTGCCAAATTGCACATGACCATCAATCACCGGCAGGGTCTTGTCTGGAGGCAAAAGCATCGATCTCAAATGGGAGTGAGCATTAGAGGGATGCCTGTAACGCTCACGTTTAGGAATTACTTTTTCAAGAAAAACCTTGATGTCGTTTAGCAGGCCGTATTCCTTCTCGGTTAAGATTAGAACTCCTGTGGCGTGAGGAGCAAAAACGTGAACCAAACCATTTCTGACACCAGACTTGGAGACTGCTTCTTGAACTTTGTCTGTCAAGTCTGTGAAGTCTATCTCACCCTTTGTTGAAAAAGAAAATCTTGTGTTGAAAACTTTAAAGTCTGCCATATTCTTTTTTACTCCAGCACTTTTGTCGCTGTCATTTCATCTATATACTTGCTGCCTTTGAAAAACTTTTTCACGATCTCCTAGTCAACACTAACACAGCGTGGTTTCAAACACTTCCAATTCCACAGTACTATTGCGTTACAAAGGGAACTGTGTTGATGCTTTCGTATACGCGGCAGGTCTGGTGAACACTGGTGAAGCATCATTTTGAACGTAATATGGAGACCACTAAAGTCACCAAACAGTGAAGATCACACCTAAACAAGAGGAAAAGATCAACCGTTTAGCCTACGTAAACAAGACAACATTTGTGTGCTCATGGGAAATAAGAAAGAAAAACCGTTTTTGAACAGCTAAATCTTGACATCTAAACGCTGGTGAAATCTCTCAGATTGAATATGGCATGCAAGGCGTATACGAAAGCATCAACCAAATCCCAGTTTTTCATCGAACAGAAAGGTGGAGTTGGATGTGTTAGCTTTTTTGAATTGATGACCAGTTTCACGTTTTCGTTTATTTGATACATTTGTTTTTTCTCTACTGTTTCTGCAATTTTTCAGAGTTTTTGGTGAAATTGTGATAATTTGCAGAAAATGGTTTAGTCCTGTTTTTTTGGTGGTTTTTGTGCCAAGTCCATAGATTTTCGTAGGTTCTTCTAAGAGGCTACGATGTTCTTTCGGAAAAACATAAATGTGCAGTATAATGCATAATAGTTATGCGTGGTTCATATGAGTGATGAAGATAAATACACAAGCATCAGAGTTAAGCGTTCTACAGTAGACGAATTGAAAAGCATAGGCCGTAAAGGCGAAACATACAACAATATTATCCTTTGGCTCTTAGCCCATAGACCTAAACGTAGGATCGCCAAGAAAGACGATAAAAAAATATGGAAATAGGTTTTGCTCTCCGAGCACTACCAGCTTTTCACTCTCGCAAATTATAGCCTTTGCTGTTTGCTAAGTGGATTCTGAAATGCTGTTGATGTCTAGACTTCACCAACATCGAGAAGTGACCTTTTTACACAAGTTAGGGTTGGGGTAAACTGTTAAAAAATATCTACTTGCTAAGAATTCTATAAACGCATCAGCCACAATTTAGGTATTGTAACAGCAATTCTTCAATTTTCTCTGGATTGCTAGCCAGTTTCTTCTGCAAGTTCCCATCTTTGTAAGATTCCAGCTTGCTTATTATTCCATCTGTCACTCTTTTTGGAAAAACGTCGTCTACCTCGTAGTAACTTCTGTCTCTCTTGAGACTTTTTGCGGATTCAATGCAAGATAATGGAAGAACCTTGTACTTCCTGTTTCTCTTAACAATTTTTTCAGCGTTCAAGTCTTCAGCAATTTTCATAGCCTTTTCTGGATTTTTCAATCCATATTCCACGGCTAATGCGATTCCAGCCAGCAGCAGATAGGTATTTGCTGATGGGTCTGGGGCTCTGAACTCGAAAGTCCGCGCATGACTTCCTGTTCCTTTGATGTCTTTTCTGAAGCTCCACCATAATGGTATTCGGATTAAAGCCAAACGGTTTCTTGTTCCCCAGCAAATATACGCTGGTGATTCTTTGCGGGAAATAAACCGCAAATATGAAACGGGTGTAGTGTTTCCGAAGGCTGTTAGGCTTGGGGCAAACTCAAGAATTCCCCCAATCATCTGTTTTGCTTCAACCGTCAAGTTTCCCTTGAAATCTGTAATTATGTTCCTGTCCTTTTTCAATCCGTAAAGGTGGACGTGCATTCCATTTCCAGCGTGCTTCAAAGCTGGTTTAGGGGAAAAAGAAACGTAGACTCCGTGTCTTGTGCAAGTGTTTCTGATGATCCATTTGGCAATGGTTACGGTTTCCGCCATCTTACTCAGGTTTTGTGGTAGAAACTCTATTTCATGCTGTTCCATTATGTAACCAGTTTTGGAGTGAAAACTGCCAACTTCTGCATGCCCATATTTTGTAGCTATGCCTACGTCTGCAAGGGTGACTAAAACTTCATTTCTTAAGTTTTCAAACTTAGTAAAGGGCATGGACTCGTGGTAGTTTCTTTCAGGAACTTCTTGGAAAACGGTTTCTTCCTGTTTATGAATTATGTAGAATTCCAGTTCAGCTAAAGCTTTAAGAGTTATGCCAGTGGAAGAACGCAGCTTTTCTTCCGCTCTCAAAAGGATGTTTTCGGGGGCGATGTCCAAGGGTTTTCCGTTTTCATCAAGGTATTTGCATAAAATGTTTAGTGTTGGTATCGAGTTGAATGGATTGGTAAAGGCAGTTTCTGTTTTGGGCATTATGTATATGTCGCTGTTGTTCGGATTAATGTAGGAGAATAAGCTTGAACCGTCAACTCTTTCTCCGAATTCTAAAATTTCTTGAAGTCTCTCCTTATTTTTAACCGTGAAACTTAGGGTTTTAAGGCGGCAGTCTTCAGGGATGTGACAAAGGTTTAGGATTTTTATGTCTTCTTTCTGAACCAGTTTGAGAATGTCTTCTTTGATAGAGCCTTGCGTTTTCATTTGGAAACATCCTTTAAGACAATAAATTGGAGGAATATATTATGTCAAGTTTCTCTTATTTTAACTCTCTCAAAACGAGACTTCTGCACTGAGCAGTTTACCCGTTACAGGTTGTTTTGTTATCCATTTCTATCATATTATCAACTCTGAAATAACCTCTATAATAATTGTAAGACATGTTCTATTTTGAGAAAGGTTTGCTGACGGTTCATAAGGTAAAGGTGTCTAAATTTGCAATCTAACTACTTTGGAAACGAAGTTGAAACAATAGAACGAAAAGTTAAGGGAAGAACTGTTGGAATAAACTGGGATTGGGCGAACTTTAAAGACACCAAAGGTTTTCCAGTGGATGACAACCTTATAAACTGGGTCATCGGACAGGATCAAGCGTTAAACGAATGTTTCTTATGTCTGGACGAATTGGTGCACAAACTGAAGTATCTTGAAAAAACAAAATGGTATGAAAGCTGGAGCAGCCCAGAAAATCCGAAGCCCGTAGCTAAAACTATGATAAGTCCAGGACCATATTTAATGCTGTTGGGTGATCCTGGAACAGGAAAGTCATTAATTGGAAGGGCTTTAGCTGAAAAACTCACGCAAATATACGAGGAAAACGGCACAAAGCTGTTTGATCTTTTATGTTGGAAAAACCCTGTTTTGCCGAGCCAGCCTAAAATTTCAATTCATAAGGCTGGTGAAGGAAAAAAGATTCAGCGAAAAGAGCAGCTTAAGGAGCTTAAAAGCAAATTCATTACGAAAGTAGGCTTAAAAGCATTGCAAATGTTTCTGATACTGACAGGACTGCTTCTCTTATCTTTGGGCTTTTACTTCATGCTTCAGGCTTGGCAGACGTGGAACGCAAATGCGATGTTTCTGGGAGAACCACTTCAGGAATATTACAATGGCAACTTTTTGGATTACCTTGCTGGAAGGTTTGTTGGTTTAGTGCCGTTAACGTTCATTCCTGGTGGGAGCCTGATTTTCTTCGGTGTTTTTATATGGTGGTTCTCAAGATTAGGCGGTTTAGGAGGCCTTAAGGGCATTGGGGGAGCGCAGCAATCGGACGTTCCGAAACTGATTGTGGATAGCAGTTCTGGGCATGCACCTTTTGTTGATGCGACAGGGCATAGAAGTTCTCAGCTTTTCGGTTCAATAGCTTGGGATCCCTATCAGACTGGTGGTTTGGGAACACCTGAACATCAGAGGGTTACCGCTGGAGATGCGCATAGGGCGTCTCTTGGCATACTGTACATTGATGAGATAAAGAATCTCGATCCAGAAGAGGCTGTAACACTTTTAACAGTGCTTGAGGACGGACAGCTTCCAATAACTGTGAGAGATCGGTTTCATGGTGGAGGCACAGCTGCTATGGCAGTGTCAACGGAGCCTGTGCCTGCTATAACGTTTCTGGTTGGGGCTGGGAACTTCGACAGCATAAGCAAGATTCATCCAGCCTTGATGGATCGTATTTATGGTTATGGCAAAGTTGTGAGAATGAATAATGACATGCCTAACACGTTGGAGAATAGGCGTAAATACGTGCAGTACATAGTGCAGGAAGTTAAACGTTTTAACCTTGCGCCATTCAGTAGGGAAGCGTGCAAGGAGATTGTGGAAGAGGGTAGGCGAAGAAGTAACAAGAAAGATGCTTTGACGACGAAGTTTAGACCTTTGATTTCGATTATTAAGACTGCTGCAACGCTGGCGATGAATGAGGATTGCAAAGTTGTTGAAAGAAGGCATGTTCGGGATGCTATAGAAAATCACTGTAAGACAATTCAGAGGCAGATATTGGAGCATGAAATTAACGAGAGAGGCAAGCTTTTGGAAATTAAGCCTGAAGGAGTTAAACCTGGCCAGATACACGGTTTGGCTGTTGTTAGAGATCCGTACAGCGGAGAAATGACTGGCAGTGTCTTGTGCGTTAAGGCTAACATGGCTAAGATAAGTGAGCTTCCAAGAAATTATTCATTTAAGGGTTATTATAATGTGACTGGGGTGGCTAAGGGTCAGAGTTTCATTGCGGATAGTATAGTGAAAGTTAGAAGTGTGATTCTGCAGAAATATGGGGTTGATATAGCGCAGGACTTTTTGACGCATATTGATTTCGCTCAGTCTTATGGTGTGGATGGTCCTTCGGCTGGTGTGACGATGGCTGTGTTGCTTTGTTCGCTTATTGAGGGGAAGATGATAAGGCAGGATGTGGCTGTTACTGGAGAGATAAATCTTGGTGTTGGAGATTCTATTCAAATAACCGCTGTTGGTGGGGTTTACGAGAAGATTAAGGCTGCTGAGGCTTGGGGTTTCAAGAGGGTGGTTGTTCCTAAAAAGAATTATGAACATTCGATTGATGTTAAGGATTATAAAATTAAGGTTGTGCCAGCAGCCACATTAGATGACTACTTAAGAGAATGCTTGGTTGAAAAGCCAACGCTCAAAATTCCAATTCAAACTTACAAGCGCAAGAAACACTAAGAGGCGATATCTCCCGCAAATCCCCTCCTTTTCTGAAAGCAGAGTTACCGAGTTCCAATCCCAGATCTATTTTGTTCCAAATATCGGTGAATGTTAAAAAAATATAGGGGTAATCATTTTATGTGTTGGAAAGAAGTTTAAATTGCTTACGATTGCGTGATTTTCTAATATGGTTGGTGGCCTATGCTTGAGGACTTTTTCCTTTTATCATTTGTCGCATTTCCACCAAACTGGTGTTCTTGTTGAATCTTTCAACGTGCAGAAAGAGCAATGCTTCACTTTCTTCATTGGGCTGCAGGCTCTAAAAAGATCGACGAGATCAAAGGCATTTATATCTCCAGAAAATTCAAGAGATTTGGGTCTTACAGGGTCTAGTTATATTTTTATAAGTATAGGTAACTGTAAGATTTCTAGGCTTGAAGGAAAACCTAGTTAAAAATTGGATTCTAGAATTCTTCAGCGTGGAGAGTTCATTAATGGTTAGGGAAGTTGATAAGGCTGAAATTCGCAGATGGCGCAGAAGAGGCTTCTACAGCGAAACAGTCCTCGTAAAACTTCTACAAAAAAACGGATACAACGCCGTTCGAATCCCAGTCAGCAACCCAAGCCTCAGCCCCCTACCAGACGTCATAGCCAGAAAAAACCTACACGTCTACGCTTTTGAGGTTAAAAACGCCAAGTACTACGCTTATTTCCCAAGAAAACAAATTGAAAAACTCTTCAGATTCCTAGACGAACTAATCCCAAGACCAAACCAATACAAACACGCAGTGCTTGCAGCACACTTGGGCAAAAAATGGATTTTCAGACAAATACAATGGAAAGACTGGGAAGAAGACAAACTGCCAGAAAAAGAAAGAATCATAAAGCGAGACAGAGGAAACTTCAAAATAGAAAACGGAGGCAAAAATGAACATGAATAAAACTGTAGTCTCAGCATCTTCTTTGTGCAAGACTTACCAAATCGGCAACGTCAACATTGAAGCCTTAAAAGACATAAACCTTAAAGTTGAAAAAGGCAAATTCATAGCCATCAGCGGTCCCTCAGGTGCCGGAAAAACAACACTACTAAACATCATCGGCGGCATCGACAAGCCCACAACCGGAAAAATCATTGTTTTTAAACACGATCTAACCATTGAAAACGAAGATTCCTTAGCAGATTTCCGATGCAACAACGTAGGCTTCGTCTTCCAATCCTACAATCTCATATCCACATTGACTGTTGCTGAAAACATCGCTTTTCCAATGGAGTGGGCTCGCAAACCAGACGATCACATAAAAAACCATGTCGGAGAACTGTTGGAAATTGTAAACTTAGAGCACAGAACTGAACATTTCCCGTTTCAATTAAGCGGCGGTGAACAACAGCGTGTTGCCTTTGCCCGTGCGCTCGCAAATGACCCACCATTACTTCTCGTCGATGAACCTACTGGAAATTTGGATACAAAAACAGGCTTAAAAATCGTGGAATTACTTCAGAAATTAAAAGACAAAGGCAAAACGATTATTGTTGCAACCCATGACGAGCGAATAATCCAAATTGCAGACAATAAATTGCTTTTGGAAGGTGGAAAGCTGGTAAGTTTAGATGAGTGAAACATCTTTTCCGATAAACGATCTGCTACGAAGAAAACTTCAAACAGGCCTAACTATCGCCAGCTTAACTTTGTGCGTTGCATTAACGGTTTATCTTCTTCTTTTCGGAGAAAACATAGGCTTTGAAATTTCACAAGTAGCAGAAGGTAAGCTGACAGCAGGTTTATCAGTGGTCTTTTCCCAGTTCATACTTTTCATTGCACTATTAATCGTAGTCACTGGAGCAGTAATTGTTTCTTTCATGATTTTTGTGATGATGTCCCAGCGAACCAAAGATATCGGGCTAATGAGAGCCTCTGGATGCCCAAACGATTTGATTTTCGGCTATTTCATGACAGAACTTCTCATAATCACATCTGTTAGCTGCTTTCTCGGCGTGATCTTTGGAATACTAGCAGACTACGCTTCAATCGGCTTGTTCAACTTCCTTGGTTTTCAAATCTTGCAGAAACCAATCAATTTTTGGCTAGTTCTCTTTGTTTTCGTGCTTTTCTTTGTGCTCACTATAATCTTTGGAGTAAAACCGATTCTGGACGTAACTAAGGTTGAACCAGCTAAGGCGATTTCGCCAACCTACCATTTTGGATTGAGCAAAGAACCAGGATTTAAGGTTATTTCAAAGTCAAGTTTCACTTTTAAAATTGCTCTAAGAAGTTTGTTTCGCAGAAAATCAGCAACCATAAGAATTGTTTTGTGCTTGGCAACAGTCTTCACGTTAATTACCGTAGCCGTTGCAGGAGGGATAATTGCTGATCAAACCACTAAAAGCTGGGTTGAGAAAGCCGTAGGCAGAGACATAATTTTGATAGCCCATCAAGACATGTGCAACCAATACAAAAGTCTACTGTCAAGATTTCACGAAGCAGGTGAGAGTTCACAATTCAACTACACAGAGGAGGAGTACTTAGTATCAGAAAACCTTCTAAACCAGCTGAACGCAATGTCGGACATACACATTGATGCACGTTTAGTCATAGAAGCTCATGTGAAGGAAGTTCCAGGTGTAATCATTGATCCTGAGACTGCGACTACGAGTTCTGTTGGCGATAAGCGTGAGGGCGAATCCCTGATTGTCGGCGTTGAACCTGAAAACGTGTTAGGCGAATGGTTTATTGAAGGTGAATTTCTGGAAAAGAATAAGGAGTGGGAAGTGATGATAGGAGATTCCTTAGCTCAGAAAATGTTTTCGAAGCCCTTAAATCAAAGCATATTATTCTACGGAAGAATTTTTGACGTGGCTGGCGTTTGTCTAGACCCTATTAACAACGGAAATGTTACTTATACGTCTCTTGAAGTCTTGCAAAATGCAATAGATGTATCAAAACCCAACATCGTTATGGTTAGAGTTGACTCAACTAATCGTACAGAAATGTTAGACCAAATAGAAAAAACTATCGAGGATGTAAATCCAGATTTTACGGTTTTTGAGCTTAATGAAGTATTGGAAGAAAATCTCAGTTTTCTTGGGCACATCTGGTCTATCATAATGTTTTTGCCTTTATTCTCTCTAATAGCAGCATCTCTGTGCTTGATAGGCTATGTTGTACTTGCCATAGCTGAGCAACGCCGAGAACTAGGCGTCTTAAGGGCGTTGGGGATAAAGCCTAAAACGGTCACAAAAATCGTTTCGGAACAGAGTTTCATAATTTTGCTTTCAAGTTTCGGCGCAGGAGTTCCAATAGGGATAATCCTCACTTTGCTAATTTTAGTTCCCGAACCAATAATCACAAGTTACACAGTTCTTGAGATAGCTGGATGGCTACTGATCTCCTTGCTTGTGATGTTTGTTTCAAGCCTGTATCCAACCCTAAAATTTGCGAGAAAGTCAATTCTAGAAATCATGAATCAGCCTTGAAGGGCTGAAGCGAAACGAATTTAAGGTTTTAGTGTATCTTGTAAAGGTACTTCCACAGGTGAAAACACATGGCTCAAACGATTCAAGGAATAATAGTGAATTATCGAGTAGGTCCAGGAACTCAGAGGTCAAAAGAGTGTATAATCAGGTTTGCACACGTAACTTTAAGTTCTGAAGCAGGCAGGCTTATTGGGCGAAAGGTTGCTTGGAAGGTTGGAAAGAAGAAGATCGTTGGGAAAATTGTGGCTTTGCACGGTGATAAAGGCTTGGTCCGAGCAAGATTTAGAAAGGGTGTGCCAGGTCAGGCTTTAGGTACAACCGTTGAGTTAGTTGGCTAAGCGTTTTGAAAAATGTTTAAGCGAGTCTGCGTAGCTGGTAGTTGGTTTAGAAAATCTTGTAGCTGAAGCACGGGAACGATGGGAACTTTATTGTAGAATTTTGATCTGACAGTGGTAAGGGATAAGATGGCTGGGATAAGTTTGAATCTATTCCATGAGGCACAGTCGATTTTTTCGGTTAGTTTTGGCATTGATTCAGCTAGGGCAGATGTTCTTTCAACTTGTTCCTCAACGATTCTTTTTATTGCGGATGGGTACATTCCATGATGCCAATGCTTACAATCAGCACATGCCACTATTGGTTTTCTACATGCCATTATGTCCATTTCCCATCTTCTTCCAGCATGCTTAAACCTTAAATTTCTCGCGACGCTGTAGCCGTTCCGCTCAAAAGCAATAGCAGCAATGTTCTCAAACTCTTTCCAATCAAGAACACCACTTACACGCTCAACATCACCACCCAACTCGATGGCATGAACAGCTAATTTCAGACGTTTTAAACTGTTCACCTCTATAAGTTTATTCTGCAAATAAAGTAGCCCATCATTTTGCAACTTTTTGATCAAATCTTCAGCAATCGCGGACGGAATTTTTGCGTCTTCCCTTACTAATTCAATTCCGATAGGCCCGTTCTTGGTGAGTTTTAAAATAGAAATAATCAACTCTCTTTCAATATCCATTTAATCCTCTCCGAAGATTCTACACAATAATGCCTAAAAAAATCCGTTTTTGCTTATTGCTTAAAAGCTTTTCCATAAGATATTTTCCGCTCAGATTCCGAATAAGCAATAAATCTTTTTTTAAGATACGTTCAAAATTGTACACGCGGGTTTTCACCTTCCAGCTTTGGTTTCTTCCCTACCTCCAAGCTCTAGGGGGAAAGAAAAGCCCGTACTTTTTTTGTTGTTTTTGCATCTGCCTATAGTCAACCTTTTACTGTGAAAAACTCCGGAATAATTTAGTGGGAGACGCATACACCGTTTTCTTTTTGAAAGTTAAATATGGTAAAAAAATGTTTTGAGTTGACACCCATTTACAATTTGGTGAACACTCAAACTGCTAAGAAAATCGCGAAAAGAAGACATAGCGAAACGAAGGTTTTTTTGTCTGTCTTAAAAAGAGAACTTTCTGTAACAGATTTAGCCATTAGCTGAAGTTTATGCTGAAACCAACGAAAAAAGTCAAAAAGAAGCTTAAGTAATTTAAATGTTAAACAAACACTAGATAAACGTAAAATGGAAGTGTTATCCAGCATGTTTGATTCATATATTTCCAAAACTCGAAAATCCAAGGAACTATATGAAAGAGCAAAAAGTGTTCTTCCAGCCGGGGTTTCTTATGCAATAAGGCATTTTGAGCCCTATCCATTCTACACTGCTAGAGCGAAGGGAAGCAAGCTTTTCGATGTTGATGGAAACGAGTACGTTGACTTTTGGCTGGGGCACACAGCCCTTATTCTCGGTCACAGCCCACCAGCAGTTGTAGAAGCAGTTAAGAAACAACTTGAAAACGGCACCCATTACGGAACATCCCACGAACTAGAAATCAAGTTAACCGAGCAAATTGTCAAAATTGTAGCAAGCGCGGAAATGGTACGTTTCACCAATTCAGGAACAGAAGCAAACATGTATGCCACACGCTTAGCCCGTGCATACACCGACAGAAGCAAAATCGCTAAATTCGAAGGCGGATGGCACGGAGGATACGATGCACTTCATACAAGCGTCAAATACCCGTTCGATATTCCAGAATCCGCCGGCTTAACAACTGGAGCCCTGCAAGACACTATAGTTTTACCTTTCAACGATCTTGAAGGAGTTAAAGAAAGGTTGAAAAACAAAGAAGTTGCCTCCGTTGTAATTGAACCCGTCCTCGGAGCTGGCGGAGGCATCCCAGCGGAAAAAGAATTTCTAAAAGGGCTAAGGGAACTTTGCGATGACAAAGGTATTCTGTTAATTTTCGATGAGGTAATCACTGGTTTCAGGTTAGCTCCTGGAGGAGGACAACAATATTATGGCGCAACACCGGACATAACAGTTTTCGGAAAAATATTGGGAGGAGGCTTTCCAATAGGCGCCTTTTGTGGACGCAGAGAAATCATGGAAAGAATAGATACGCTTGCTTATGAACGTCCACACTACTCTTTTCACGGTGGAACCTTCGCAGCAAATCCCATATCAATGACAGCTGGTTTGGCAACACTGAAAATTCTCGCAGACGGGCAACTAATAAACGAGCTGAATAATGTTGGAGGAAAGATCAGAGAAAAGCTAAGAGAAATCTTCGAAGCAGATGGCGTGGACGTGCAAGTTACGGGAGCAGGCTCCCTCTTCAACACACACTTCACAAAAGAAGAAGTGAAAGATGCCCGTGCAGCCTCTAAAGCCGATAGGAAGAAACAGGTTGATTATCATCTAAACTTGATTGCAAATGGAGTCTTCGTCCTACCAACACACACTGGAGCCCTAAGCACTGCACACTCTGAAACCGACATAAAAAAGTTGCTTTTGGAAACAGAGAAATATGCGAGACAATGTGAAAGAATGTAGAAAGAACTCACCATACTACCCCAAATTTCATTTTTTCAGTTGCCTAAGCATGAATTCAGCCCTTCTCAAATCCAAAGGAGTATTAACATTAAAAAATGTTCTAAGCTTTGGGTCTAATTGCCGTAGCACAAGCGTGGAAATGTAACGTACACCTCGCAACTCATCCACCATGGAATGCATATCCGATTTTCCAACATTTAAAGCTTTTTTTGCAGCTTCTACTGCTGGTTTTGTGCAATAGACCGCTTGCAACGGTTCTATGTAACCGTTCGGCCAACGCGGAATAACCGCATTTTTGCCTATGCATAATTCATGCAAAAGCAAGAGAATGTCCCTTGAAACCAGAGGGGTGTCGCATGGAAGGAGAAGTGAATGCTTTCCGTTTGCGTTTCCAAAACCAGTTAATGCGCCTATGAGTGGACTTTGCATGTCATTTGCGTCAATAACAATACGTACGTTTGAACCAGTTACTTTCGCAAAATTTTCAGCTTGAACTTTTGAACTAACAACAATGATTGTTTCGTCAATGATACCCTGAAGCACGTTTAGAACATGTTTTATGAGAGGCTTACCTGCCAAAAGCATCAATCCTTTGTTCTGTCCAAATCTATTGGAGAAGCCTCCTGCAAGAATTACTGCTGATTTATCCAATAATTGATTGTCCCCACTGCTGTTGTGAATTTACGTGTTGAGTGTTTTTGTTGCTCTATAAATTTTTAGTTTAAGCAATATTGCGAAAGCGGAATAAGAGTATATTATCACAAACACTCAAATCATCATGTGAAAGAGATGAACGCTGAAATTAAAGAATTAAATCGCATGATATGTAAAAACTGTGATGCGAAGGACTATACTGAATGTAAGAAATGCAAAATCTATCAGTTAATAAACCAAATAGCGCAGTAACTCACACCGAATTGTTTCTTTCTATCTTGTCCGCCATTTCATCCACAATTTTGCTGAAGAGATGTTCCGGCTTTTCTTGAACGAAGATGATGGCTCCTTCAGCCTTTGCAACATCACAGAAACAAGGTATCATGCCTAAAACTGGAGTTTGATACATGTCTTCAATCTTTTTTCCCAAACTGTTTTTTCCAGATTTTGAAGAAATGTCGTATAAAACTCTGTTCATGACTATCTCGGTTTTTTTCTCGAACAAGTCATAAAGCTCATCCAGCATACGTTTTGTTCCTTCAACATCAGACCTGTCGAAGGTCGTCGCCACAATCACTAGGTCCGCGCTTACTATAGCGTTTATAGATGAGTATTGTAGTCCCGGGCTTGTGTCAAAAATGAGGTAGTCAAAAGCTTTGTCATTTAGGAGTGAATTTCTAAGGGCCAAAAGTCTTCCTAAAGCCCTCATCTCCCACTTTCTGTCCTTTGCAGACATTTCTCTAATGGCTTCTGTTGACGGATTAGCCAACACGACAGACAGTTTACCTCCACCATTGATTCTGTTGCTTATGTCTATCAAAGCCTTGTCAATTTTGCACGTTCCATTTAAATAATCGTTCAACCAGCATTCCACTTCTTTAGAACTGAAAAACGTGGCAAGGCTTGGAGCTCGGAAGTCAAGATCCATCAAGCATACTTTTTTGCCGTGTTTTGCGAAGGATGTAGCTAAATTTATAGAAATATGAGTTTTTCCGGTTCCACCCTTGTATGAGTGCACAGCTATTATCTTGTCCAAGATAATCACTCTTGATCTTCTTTTTCCACATAGAAGTAAGCTTTTCTGCCTACTCTCTCTTTTTTTAAGTGACTCATAATCACAAGTTGGTTCAAATAGCCACTTTCCACAGCTCTTGCTCTACGTGTTTGCTGAGCTACCTCATCCGCTGTGGCTCTTCCAAGTCTGCATACGGTCATTGCTGTTTTTCTGAGGTGGTCAGGCATAGAAAGCAAGGTCATAACGTCTAGCGGAGCGTCGGGAAGAGGTTGGACACCCTTTCTGCCGCGTTTTTGCAGCTCTATTATAATTTCCATTTTTTCATTTAGTTTCTCAAGGTTTTCCTTGATTTTTTCCAATATTTTTAGAGGTTTTCTCCCCAGAACTTCTTGTTTTGTCACGCTGGCTCCCCGTAGTGTTTTACATATGTACAAATGGTAGTGGAAGGTTGTGTTTATTAAGTCTTACGAAACACATGTAATGATTTACAAAATAAACGCTTGTTTAGGAAAACAACTACTTCTTACAAAGTCGTTTCTAACCTAACAGTACCAAAAAGTCTCGTGAATAATATTGTGAGAATGAGTAAAGCTACTGCGAATCTTGAAGCGGGTATTGTATTTTGCTCAAATATCCTAATTGTTTAACGCAAGAAAAGCTTGGGACAAAAGGAGTGCTTCAGAATCGAAAATGTTACAAAAAGTGGAAGCATGCCTTAAAGCCGAGAATGGTTTAGTAGGGTATTGGTATCCTGTTTCTTTGTTCTTCTATTATTGGCAGTACTTGTTTTAGTTCTCTGAAGTGTTTGAGTACTGTGATTCCTCTTTGGGTTATTGCGTAAACAACCCTGCGTTTACCAACTGTTCTTTCTTCGGCTAGATTTTGCTTTATTAGAAAGTCAAGGTATTGCTTCAGAACGCTGCAGTTTACGTTAGCTTTGTACATTATGTGAGTTAGCTTTAGTGGGCCGCGATGGGCTAACACTTTTAGTATGTCTATATACATTTCGAGTTTGGAACGTCTCATTATTCAATCCTCTTGGGCATTATCTCAGCTTTTTTGTATAAAGCTTTTATGGATTCAAACTACGTCTTGTTCTTATTTAGTCTACGTTAGTAGCTTCTTTTCTCTTGTGCTCGAATTAACACGTTTATTCTATTTTGGAAAGCCGTGACCATGTCGTCTACCAATATTTTTTGCAATTCCGTTGACAGCACGTTAATATTTTCCTTGAAAACCTTAGCCATTTTCCCTTCCATTTCTTTTCTTCGTTTAAGCGTCATGTTTTGATTCAAGAGTTTTCCTCCATTTCTAAGGATGAAATGAGTGTGAGTACTTAACTAATTTATGAACCTGAAATATGAATTTCAAATACACATTTGCTACAAGAAGAACATTTTTATTTTCAGTTATGCTATTGTTTCTTTGCCGGATGATGAGAAGGCATTAGCTTGACACATGGATGAAATCTCAGAGTTACTCGGACGGCATTTATTTCATGTGTCTACAGTTGTTTAACCATTGTGAATTAAGACTTTTATAATGTTTATGCTTAAAGAAGTATTCGGCGGTTTTATGTCGAAGTTCTCTCGCGAATTTGACTTAGCTTTCTTAGAGTCGGAGCTTAAGGGAAAAACCCTTCTTGTTTACTGGCATTTGCTTAAGTCTCCAGATTTAAAGGTTGGTGTGCGTGAGGTTCAGCGGAAACTGGGTTTCTCAAGCCCAAGCGTCGCGGTCTATCATCTGGATAAGTTGATGTCATTAGGACTTGTTGAAAAGACTATGACGAGTGACTATGTGCTTGTCAGCGAAGTCAAAACAGGTTTATTACGTTTTTTCACGAGACTTGGACGTTTCCTCATCCCACGTTACCTGTTCTATTCCGTGTGGTTCACCACCATGCTGATAAGCTACATAATATTCTATGTGCCACAAACCTTCAGCATCCACAGCATCGCTGCGTTACTTTTCGGATTTGCTGCATCAAGTATTCTGTGGTTTGAAACTGTAAGAATATGGAGGGAAAAACCCTTTTGACGACGGTGTTCTAAAGTGTAGAATTAAAAGCCTTTAAGTTAACATGTTAGGTGGGAGAGCATTGAGGAAGAATCTGTTTGCGATAATTTTGGCTGTTTTCTGCGGAATCCTAGCTATGCTTATACCTTTATGCGTGTGGCATCAGGTTAACTTTTCATATACTCCCTTTACGCTCTTTAACATAAGAAAAGAAGCAATAGAAAGTTTAGAGGCTTATAGGATGTCACTGGAGGATTTGTCGATGGCTCCTTTCTACGTAACCTTAATACTGAGCTTCATAGCCTCTATGGGTGTTTATGTTTTCTTCAAAAGACGAGTTTAAGATTTGTTCTATTATTAGAACACTTTGTTCGAAAGTATAGCATTATAAAAAAGGAATCCCCAATACTTTTTGGTGGAAAAAGTGCGGATAAAGAAAAAAGAAATATGCTTGGCAGCTATGTTGAGCATTCTCATGGTTATCTTTGTGGTTTATTCAAACGTAAAAAACGCTGAGGAATATTATCCATCTGTAAATTTTCTGGCAGAGGAAACACAATCCAGAAGTTATGGAAGCTCTTCCAGCACCGAGGGTCAACAATATTCCAAAGTGATTTCGGAAACAATCAAAGGTAAATTGAATAGGGGAGCATTTGAGGGCGTAATAAGTGAGCTTGAGATTCTGACAGAGGAAATGGAAGGTTACGTTAAGTCGCTACGTATGACATACGCAGACAGAGTCTGGAGTGGCACAATGATCTGTAAAGTGCCGCCAACAAATGTAACATCTTTCACGTTCAGCGCAAGGGCGATAATCGAAGCCAACGGGACAGTCACTTACATAAACATCAGCGTAGAAAACGTAAATGCATCACAGCAAAACCAAGAAGACGTGTACTCAACAATTAACCTATATTTAACAGAGATTAAACCAGAAAATGGGAAAAACGAAATTTTATCTTCGATTATGTCGGCTTTGCCGATTTTGACCACAAGTTTGGTGTGGATTGCCGAGGGATTAGTCATAGGTGTACCATTATGCTTTGCGTCTCTTGGCATAGTAATACTCGTTAACAGAGGCATAGTCCCTTTATGGAAAAACATGCTAAAAAAACCAAAATAACCTTATCAAGCAAGGAGATTTTTCTCTTGGATAAATGGAAACTGCTGATGTCCTTCGCAACCATAGTATACGTGATAGCCTTCTTCACGCCGTGGGTTTGGGAACATTATGTCTTCAATGTTATGCAGCCTGAGATTTATCCTTCTCCCGGCGTTCCACGTGAAGGCTGGTTTTTGTCTTTCCTAGCTATTATTCGCACTACAAGAAACGATTATAGAATTTCGTTATTCCGGGACTACTGGTTTGATGTAAGCAGTATACCTTTTCATGGATGGTACTCTGGATGGATCGGAATTTTCATATTCCAGTTTTTAACCGTACTTATGGCTTTAATCACTGTCCGTCGAAAAAATAGGGATAAGCGGTTGGGTACAGTAATGACGGCTGTTTTATCCATCATAGCACCAATTTTATGTATTTATCAACAGCCCCTGCAATTGTCATATAGCGTGGTTAGCTCTCAGTTTTTCATTGGGTTTTGGCTAGCCCTCATTTCATCTATTTTATTCTTTGTTTCATGTAAGTTTGCAAAATAGACTGTTAACCGATGGTTAACGCGTCTAAGTCTCTCGGATAGTACGTGATGATTTCTGCGCCGTCTTCGGTTATTAAAACAGTGTCAGAGTGGCGGAACCCTGCAAATCCAGTCTCATAAATGCCGGGTTCGCAGCTTACGATCATTCCTGCACGTAGAGGCTCTTCGTTGCCTATGTCTAACCATGGAGGTTCATGTCCTTCGAGGCCCAAGCCATGTCCAGTGTGATGCTTTACCAAGTGCTTTAAGCCAGCCTTCTTGAACACTTTGATTGTTGCTTTGTCAATGTCGCTGCATTTGGCTCCTGGCTTAAACGTTTCGAATGCGGCTTCTTGGGCTTTGACCATCACGTTGAAATAGCGTTTCTGTTTAGCTGTTGGTTTCCCGACGATCATTGTTCTTTCCAGTTCACAGCTGTAGCCGCCTACGTCTGCGCCAGCACCCGTAACAACAACATCGCCTTTTCTTATCATGCGCTTCGTCGCAATAGAATGTGGTATGGCACTCATTTCACCTATTTGACCTCTAAAGCCAGCGCCTACTGGAGAACTTCTACGCATGGGTTCATAATCGGGTCCAAGAGCTTTCTTCATGATAATAGATGCTTCATTCGAAGCTGCTAGTGCAACCTCAACATCCCATAACCCTTCAGCTGTATACTCTTGCAGCAGGTTATGTGCCAGGTTTGCCCATTTGGCACTTTCTTTCATTAGAGTGATTTCCTCTTCAGATTTGATGAGACGCATAGAAGGCACGAAATCCTTCACGTCCACAAACTTTGCTTCGCGCAGTTTTTTCGTGATCGGTGGACCTTTGTAACCCCATATTCCGGAAGCTCCAGCCTTGTTGTCGGTGCCTATGCGTTTTTTAGCCAACCTCATCTCCTTCAAGAACTCAGCGAAATGTTCAATTGGATGCTTTTCTCCAGGATAATCCACGTAGGTCTTCACGTCTTCGATGATTCTCGTCTTCAACGGGATATGATCTTTTTCCAAAAGGGGACCCATAAAGGTGATTTTTCCGTCAACTGGTATGATTAGCGCTGCTGGTCGCTCGGTGGAAATGAATGAGTAACCTGTTAGGTAGAACATGCTTGTACCATTTGTCAGGTATGATGCGTCAAGCTTCCGTTTCCTCAAGTACTCTCTAACTTTTTCTATGCGACCTCTATGTTCACTTTCACTTATCGCAAATTTCATTACCGTATTTCTCCAAAGATTTTGTAAAACAGTTATAACAGAAAACACATAAATGCTTTTAACAGTATAGCAACAGAAACTTTTGGGATGCTGTTATGGAACATTTTTCCATTCGCCCATTCAAAGATGAAGATATCGATTTTGCGTACAGACTGGACGTGATTGAGCAATGGGACGACACAAGAAATGACATTAAACGAATGCTCAATTATGAACCAAATGGCTGTTTCATCGCAGAGATAAACAGTAAACCTGTGGGCCATGTTTTCTCCATCAGCTATGGAAGACTCGGATGGATAGGATTGCTGATTGTTAAGGCTGAGTATCGAAGGAGAGGCATAGGCACTCTTTTAACAAAAAGGGCAATGAATTATCTGTTGAGCTGCAAAGTAGAAGCAATAAAGCTGGAAGCAGTATCTGCAATAGCAGATTTGTATCGAAAACTGGGATTTGTAGATGAATATGACTCCTTAAGGTTCATAGGGGTTAGTGGAAAAATCACGCCTTTATCAAGTCATTGCGTGAATTCTTTGAAAAAGGAAGAAATAACGAAACTTGCAAAATTTGATGGTGAATATTTTGGAGCGAACAGAATCAAGATTTTAACGAGACTTTGTTATGCTCATCCAAAGCTCTGTTTTGTTTCATATGAAGAGGCTAAAATTGTAGGCTACATTATATGTCGTGAAACACAAACAGGATATAGGATAGGACCTTGGGTGTGTAACCCTAAAAATCCACAAACTGCGCAAGAGCTTTTAACCAAATGTATGACAACTATGAGACGGGATGAAAAACTTTTCGTCGGTGTTCCAGCTGTGAACATGGCAGCCGTTGAGATTTTGCAGGACTTTGATTTCAAGCAATATTCCAAGAGTATTCGTATGTATTTCGGAGAAAAGCTTGAAACTGAACGCGTAGATGGTGTTTTTGCCATTGGTGGTCCAGAGAAGGGATAGATCAGGCTTTAGGCTTTGTTGCCTTGCGTGCAAACGTTATGTAGCCAGTATGCCCAGTCATCAAAGTGTGAGGGCGTGTTCTTCCTCTTTCAGTTTGCATTCCACGCATTAGGCATTCAATGGTTTCGATGTCTACAAAGCTGTTGTCTTTCAAGGCTTCAACTGTTTTCACAATCTGGTCCATTGTTGGACTGAACGAAACTATTGTTCCGCAAGGCTTCAGGGCGGAGTAAGCGTGTGGAACAACAAGCCAAGGAGTTGCTAAATCCAATATAATTGCGTCAACGTCACTTTCGTCTATGCCAACTGTCACGTCCTTATTCTTCAATACGACAAAATCAATTAAGCCTGCACGCTTCAGGTTTTTCTTTGCAGTCTCAAGGAATTCTTCCCTTAATTCGTAGCTGTAGACTCTGCCATCCGGCTTAATATAATGAGCTAGAGCTGTTGTTAGCGCACCCGTGCCTGTTCCAGCTTCTACCAAGCAACTTCCTGGACCTATTCCGCTGAACATAATCATTAGAGCCACGTCCTTCGGGTAGGTTATCTGAGTTTTACGCGTAGATTTGAAAATGTAATCACGCAGTAAAGGTTTTAACGCTACGAACTCGATTCCTAAGTTGCTTAAAACTCTGACGCCGTATTCTTTTCCGATTATGTCGTCGAATTTTATGAAGCCTTTATGTGTGTGGAAGGTTTTGCCCTTTTCAACTTTAACGAGGTACGTTTTCCGTCGGCTTAAGTGAAGGAGCACATAGTCGCCTTCCGTTATTTTTTGAGTTGCCAACTTCAGTCACTAAGGTGTGTATTTGAACGGGTGTTTTGACCTATCCTTGTTCTCTATTAATTCGTCTATTGTAGGTCTTCCTTCTATTGCCCTGCGGATGGCGTGGCGCATAGCTTTGTAATTGTTTATGTATACTCTTTGTCTGTCAACTGCCGTTGGATGAACGAACACGTTAGTGATGATTATCAGATCTTCAGCAGCCTCTTTAGGAATCATTCCATCTGCAACGCTGTCAATGATTGCCTTTGCCACTGCTGTTTGTGCAGGACCATAAACCATGCTTGCTTGGCGCATACTCCTAATCGTAACCGTTGGAACTATCAAGGTTACAGGTTTAACCGCTAGATTTGGTTCCAAAATGGCTAGTAATGGTTCATGTCCAGATGTCGGTGTAGATTTAGCCTTTGCGAAGGCTTCGCCCAGAGGTCCATCTTTCTTCCCGATAAGCAAGTCTATGTGGGCTACTTCTGCACCTTGTCCCGCTAGGGCTTCCCCTACACGCAAGTTGAAGTCTCGTATGATTTCCGGTGTTACGTCAATTGCTTTGAAACGTTCTTCTACGGGTTTTTCGCCGATTTCAAATGTTATGGTTTTTGGCTTTATCTTCCCTGTCTTCTCTAGTTCTATTCGCAGTTCCTCCCTCGCCTCGTATGTTAGTTCTCCGCCTACGCTCAGCGGCCTTCTAACTGGTCCAACTTTGATTTTCATCATGTTTAGGGCTGCCTTGGTTCCTACGGCTCCGCTTCCAGCGATGATGCGAGCCATTTTCTGAATTTTATATTGCAGTTCACGGGCTTTCTGCAGTTCCCCATTCTTCACGTGATTATAAATTTGAACCCAAATGTCTGGTATCACATTCGCACTTGCAAGAATTGCTCCTGAGCATCCAGCAGCTAGTGCTGCAACAACGACTTCGTCGTGTCCACACATGACGTTGATTTTGTCGCGTACCTTCTCCAAGACGGCAAGAATGTAACTTAGTTGTCCGCTGCTGTCTTTCAAACCGACAATGTTTGGGATTTGAGCCAAGTCTTCAACCATCTGCCAAGAAAGTTGAACGCCTGTGCATTGTGGGATATTGTAAAGAATTATCGGCAAGTCCACTTCACTTGCAATCGTATGGTAGTGTTGGTAAATGCCACGGTCTTTAGGTTTTAAGTAAAAAGGTGTAACAATTAAGGCTGCATCTGCACCTGCATCCTTCGCGTATTTCGTCATTTCCAAAGCTTGATCTGTTCCACTAGCCCCTGTACCTACCACCACTGAAACTTTGCCGTTGACTTCGTCCATAACTACGTCAATAACCTTTTTTTTCTCTTCTGTTGTCAAGTTCACAAACTCGCCCGTTGTGCCGCATGGAACAACCCCGTAAACGCCTAACTCGATGCAATGGCTAACCAAAGCTCGCAGTCTTTCCTCATCTACCGCCTTTCCGTCGTCCGTGAAAGGAGTAACCAAAGCTGGCAAAATTCCCTCAGGTTTAAACATGCTTTTCCCGCCTTTTAGTTAACCATATCTCTTGTATCATTTAAGTTTTGATTTCGAAAATTTCACGGAGGACTAGAATGGTTTGCCAATTCGGGTTGTTCTGGCTGTCTTCAAGGTGGAGGAATGCCAACTTGCTAAGTTAGGAATTGTTGTATAAAAAAGGGTTTGAAAAACTGTTATTTTTGCAAAGATTTTCTGAACTGTGAAAAACTCAGTTATCAAAAAGAAACCTACAGAATTGATGAAAATTACAGAAGGATAAAACAGATTGGCTATGAGAACTGGCTGGAAGAACAAGAAGAAAAGCGGAGACAAAATTTTGACAACATCCACTTCTTGAAAAATAGGAAAATCGTCCGTTAGCTATGCTGTTTCCCAAATTGAGTGAGCATCATCTGAACTTCTTAAATTTCTGAAAAACGCTTAAATCACCTAACACTCCAATACAAATATCCGGGAGGACAGTTTAGTGAGTGCCGTTAGAGAAAGATTAAGAATCAAAGAGGAAAATCTGAAGCAGATCAATAATTTTCTTCTGAGAGAAGATAACCCTCTTATAAATGGCTTACTAGAAATCGTTGAGAAATATGGCGGCGTTGACGAGATCAACCGCAAAGCCAGAGAAGCCCGTAAACTCGAAAACCTCATGGAAAGACTTAGGAGAAACAATTCACCTTATGTGAAGGATCTTGAATGGCTGATTGAACAAAGGGATAATGGAGCGTTTATCAACATCCTAGAATATCGCAGAAAAATTTTGGGATATAAGGCTAGTTCCATGAAGTTTGATGATTCTTTTGCGGTAACTCTTGAAATTAGTGCATGTAACTTCTTCCCGTGGCTTATCGAAGAGGCGAAAAAAACCATTGAACAGCAGAATCTTATGCCCGCCCGTTACATTCGAGTCCGATCTATGAAAGAACAAGTTGAAGACGATCACATTCTCGCTTTTGCAGCAGCCATGCAGATCATAGGTGCTTCCTACGTGGAAACGTTAGATACAAAAGGAACAATGCCTGGACCTGATGGTCAGCCCATTAACGTTCATTTGGGCGGACCAGAAACCATCACGGGTTATTTCGGAGGAGTAGGAGTGCCGAACGAATACGCTTTGAAGTGGGTTGACGAATTCCTTTATTACTATACTGAATATGGCATTCGACAAGTTTTGAATGTGAACATAGGTACTGTGATGCTTGGGTATTGGCTTCACAAACTTGGAATTGACTTGGAATTTAAGATTTCAGTTTATCTTGGTAATGACAATCCTTATGCGTGTTTTTGGACATTGATGACTGCGAAACTCTTTAGCCGAGATGATGGGACAACACCTCTCATAGGCTTTAACCTCTCAAATGCCGTCAACAATGAGACCATTGAGTTGTCAGCTTATATACGGAAAGACTTTGGCTTCGAAGACATTGTACGCATCGAACATCACATCGTGGAAACCTACAAGAGCATTGTGAGACAACCATACAACAGACTCGACGAACTTGTGGAAATAGCAGACCATGTGAAAAACGTCAGTGCTAAACATGAAGGTGCTTTCCCAGAGATTGAGGCAACTCGAGAGCATCCTTCGGATATTTTGGAATACTTCATTCCAAAAAAAGACATAGTTGCACAAGGATTGATGCCAAAGCTCCTAATCAACTACCTTGATAAACATGATTCGGTGAACAGAACAGCCAGAGCCCTCACGGAACGAGGCTTAACCTTTATTGCAGCTCAGAACTTGCACAGAAATAGTACTTTTTAGATGTTATAAGTCAAGCATCAAAAAAGAGAATAAAGGGGAAATAACGAGCTACCAATATTGTTTAGGTTTCCGCATCATCAGGTAGATTGTTGTAGCTACAAAGCAAACAGTTGTTATCGCTAGAACAATCGCCACGTTTGTCGTAGTGTCAAGTCCGCCTATACTGCCTTTAAGATCCCAGTAAGTTTGATTCAGGGAAGTGTAGTTTTGATGAAGCTCCCAGAAAGTCTGGTTTAAGAGAACAAAGTTTTCTGCGGTGAGGTTCATTTGGAAACTTTCCCAAAAAGCTTGGTAAAGCTGCTCAAAAGTGCTGTTTAATCCCCAATAAGTGTTATTTAACTGTTGATAGCTTTCGTTCAAATTTTTAAGTGTGTTTTCAAGTTCTTCCAAATAGACATTTCTAACGATGGTAATCGAGAAATTCGGGTTATATTCAAAAGGCGAGTCTACAATGGCATATCGGAGATGTAGTTCAGCGTAGGTTGCATCCCAAACATCATTGGGTATGTGCACCGTACAGTTATATGGGTATGTATGATTGAAGACTAGGGGAATGTTTTCCATTACATATGTAGAATGCAGCGGAGGTTCAGTCTTTTCTTGACCACATCTGAAACCGTAAACTTTGAGGGTGAGGTAATCCATGTTAACACCGTCGGCTGTACAATTAATCCACAAATTAATTGTTATATTTTCGCCGGGCGTCGTCTCTTGTGTAGCACTGAATTTGATTGAAATCCCAGCATAGCTTTTGGAGAAGAAGGTTTGCATCTCGTCCGAAGTTGGTGCTGTGGCGTTTTGAATAAGTGCTAGTGTAAGAATTAGCATAACGGAAATTGTTGTTAGAGTTTTTAATTTCTTCAATACTTTCACCGTTTTGAGAGAATTATTGATTGTGTTTTGTGCAGATCTAGTTTATTTAATTTATGCAGAAGATGGAATGCTTAACTCAGAGATACCAATTGAGTCGCAAAAATTGTTTAAAGCAGCTTCATTCTCGTTTACTATTCAACCGCTTTCCAAAAAAAGTTTTCGAATTTTGATGCGTGAAAACGGTTATTTGATTGAGCGGATGAAGCGTTGGTACATGTAGATGAAGTATATGAGGGCGAAGGCAGTTAAGCCGATTTCGAATGTCAAGATGGCTGGATTGTTTTCGACAGCCATGAAATATCCATGTTGCAATATGTCAGTGAAGACTAGGATCTGGAGGAATATTGCTCCGCCTAGACAGCTTAAGCCTAAGCTGTGAAGCAGCAATCGTATTCGGCGGTCATGCGTTGTAGTTTTCATTATTATCGTGAATAGCAAGATGCAATACGTCAACTTATATGTTATGAATCATCACACACGACAAAACCTAATTATTACACTTTCTGATTTACAGTTATACTTCTAAAACATGACATATTCAAACTAGTTTCAACATGAGAACTATAAAGGCGTCTAGTTTTTCTTCGTGTAAATTTTGCAGCAGCTATACTCCAACCATATATCCCTTATCTTTCTCAACAAGCACGGTTTCGCTTTTCAAATCTTCCATGAACTTGGCGAATAAATCTGCATGTTCCGTATGAACAGGAAAAACCTTACGTGCGTTGATCTCTCCTAAAATATTTTTCAGTTGAAGCGGCATTATATGTCCAGAAACGTGCACATGATACTGCGGCAACCCATAATGCCTAAGCCAATTAACCAGCCTCTCAAAGTCAATCTCCATCTCCTCATTGAACGGCTCAGAAGCAGACAAAACATAGCAGCTGCCCGCTTTCGGGTTGATTTCCACAAGCTCCTCCAAATCGTAAAAAGACATGGCTAAAACTATTTCCCGTTGTCGCTTCGAAACTTCGAACACATCAACAATTTTGTCTGAATACTCCTCTATAATTTGTTTTTCCCATTTGCGATATTTTTTCTTCGATTTTCGAAATATTAATAAACTTTCATCACCCAAGCTTGGAACCTTCAAGTGTTTATCCTTGCGCAACGCTTTCAATATGTAAGCCTGTCTAAGTGAAACAGCAAGACGTCGCCCATTCTTCTTGGCTGTTCGATAAAAAGAATTCAACCTGTCAACATCAGCATAAGCAAAATCAGCAAGCACCAAACCGCTTGTCTGCCCAACAATAATACTTAACTTGTTTTTGACTTCTGCTTCGGAAGAAATTGATGCACCAGTCATGTTCGTAGCTTCGGTGACAACCGCAACTGGGTCTGCTTCTTTTGCCTTTTCAACAAAATCAGACGTCATCTCAGGCTTCGTTCCATGAGCCCTAAAATCTCCAGTATAAACAACAGCGCCATTAGAAGTATGAATAATGAAGCCATAGGCTCCTGGAACAGAATGATCAACATGAACTAGCTCAATCTCTAAACCATCCACAGTAATCGAGTCTCCTGTTCTAAAAGACGTAAACAATACGTCTTTAACGTCAAACTCCAACGCGGTAGCACGCATTTCACCGCGCCTGCAAAATAATCTTCGTTGTCTCTCCACAGTACACTGGAATTTCACGGTTTATGAAAGATATGTAAGCTGAGTGATCCATATGGGCGTGCGAAAGGAAAACAGCATCAACTTCTGCAGTCTTATCATCAAACCTGTAAAAGCCTTCAAGTTTCGGCAGAATTCCAAGCTCTTGCAAGCTTTTTTCGCTTCTAGGCGAAAGGAAAGGCAACGAATAATACTGCTTTTTCAAAGCAAAGGACATGCCAAAATCCAAGAAGATTTTTGTGCCTCTGTCTTGCAGTAGAATTTTGTTTCCGCCAATCTCATCTACTCCACCATAAAACGTCAACGAAGTGTTTAGCTTCACCAATTCATACACCAACGACAAAGAAACTTTCTGTGTCGTCTATCCTGAATAGGCTTTTTGAACACATAGCGCATGCTAACAATTATTTGAAGATAGTAATATTTTTTAGTAAGTACCATGTGGTTATGCCATACAATGGAGGTCAAAACGTGGCTAGAAGAAGCAAAAAAGACAAAGCTGCAGGTCGGGAAAAACATAAACAATTAAAAAAAGCTAAGAAGATGCAGAAGAAACAGAAAAAGAAAGTTGAGCTTCCTACAAGACATAAAAAAGGAAAAAGATAGTATTAATCGCACTCATTCCTTCAGCTTACCCATCTGTCTACAAATGCTTGAAATAGCGAAAATTACACTTGGAAAAGTGAATATACTGAAAACCTTCGTGTACTTCGGATTCCCAACCTTTCTAACAAGTTTAACATCCCCTCCAGCCTCTAAATAACCTTCAACAAATGCTTTTGTAATGAGCTCTGCTGGGCGCGTTCCCACAAGAGGTGGAAGGTAATGCCCCGTGAAATACAGAAATTCGGCAATATCCCAAACCTTGTCACCTTTCCTGGATCCTTGCTCCAGATCGAGCAGGCAGATTTCACCATTTTTTTCTCTAACCATAATATTCTCAGGTTTTGTATCTCCTAAAGCTATGCTCAGAGCGTGCACCTTTGCGAATTTTTCGCCGACCCTGCTTATGATGCCCAATTCATTTTTCAAACTTTCATCCGTTTGTGATTTCACGATCCTTTTTATTGTTTTATCGAGTTTTTCTCCTTCAACGTATTCCATGAAAATTAAGCGTTCACCATGGCTTACATGCAGAATCTTAGGAACATCAAAACCCATACTGTTCAACTGCTGATTTATAGCACATTCCCTTTCAAGCCTCAAGCGTCCCAAAACAGCAAAAGTTCTTGTCCCCAGAGTCCATAGATTGAGAGGGAACCATTTAAAACTTGACCAGTCCTTAAACCTTTTAACGACAACTTTCTCTCTGTCATTATTTACAGAAGCACTAACTAAATAGACATCGTTGAAAACACCACCAATCTTCTCAATCTCGATTTCAGCTGCCTCGCCCCTTGAAAGCACTCTCCTTGCAAAAGCTTCTATGTCCATTTTAGCTGACAAAGGAACAAGCCCACGAGCCGTAGGAATACACAGATATTTCAGGGGATCCTCAAGTTGATGGATAGATTTCGAGTTTTCTCTAACATCCCACTGAAAGCTATTCATTCCTCTGTTTTGCGACAGAAAACCTAAAGTCTTTGAAAAAGTGCCCAGCAAAGAATTGAATAAAGCCCTTTCGGCAGTCTTGAAAACATTGATAAAACGAATTTTCTTGCTTTCAACCTTCTCCACAAATTTTTTAGAAATTTTTACGTACCCATCTGAAAAAGTAATTACATCTTCTTCCTCTAATTCCCTTAACGCCTCCAAATATCCGCGCATAACCAATTTGACATTCTCTTTTTTAGCATCGTTTTGCATGAAGTTTAACACGGTATAAATCATCGGCGGGAAAAGCCTAGCTCTGCTCATCATGGTTTCATACATAAAATACTCTGGTTTTATGTGAAAATTGTAGGATAATTCCGGAAAATCCAAAACGAGATTTTCGAAGAGTTCAAGAATTAAACGCTTTTTCAATTTAACCTCTTGAAGATGCAAGTAATCCTCGTTTTTTAGGGCAACATATGGAAAGATTATTCCTTCAGCCAACGCCTCGCCTAAAAATCCTCTATCCACATCCCTCTCAAAAACCCATTCGTCAACAGCAAAAACAATAACACTTCTATCATCCAAAACTTTAACATAACTCATCAACCTAGGCTGAAAACCGCGAATTACAAGCAATACTTCAAGAACTGTTTTCGCATCAGTCAGTCCCAAGGCATAATCACCAACTATACATGCTGTCGTAATTTGGCACGAACCAGCAATACGCCTGCAAAAACTGACAATTTGCCTTTTCAATTTTCCATCCGGATGCTTCAATTGCCTAGACAAACTTCCACCTGAAGCGACATAATCATAAACAAAATCTGTAACTCTTCAAGATATAGTTAATGCTTTTCAAGAATTTTGCCATAAGTTCTCAAAAACCTCAATGCCATGACTGCCTTTTCAGGTAAATTATACAGGGGTACGCTAGTCTTCCCTAAGACATTATATACGAGTGCGAAGTCCTCCCCGCCTGCTGGCACGTCAACAACTGGTTTATTTGGATATTTTGCTGCCACGTCTTTAATCACTTTGGCATCTTTCGGTTCAAAGAAGCAAGATTTAAGCATGTTTATCACTAGGACGCCGTCCACGTTTTTGTCAGCGAGCACTAACTCCAAAACCTTGGAGTATCTTTCAGCTCTAGCGTCAGCTATCATATCTATAGGGTTTGTTGCATCCACGCCCGGGTAGAGGCTTTCAATCTTCTTCTTGGTGTGCTCAGACAAAGCTGCAAGCTTCAGATTGTTTCTTGCAACAGCATCTGCAGCCAGTATTGCTGGTCCACCCACATTGCTTATAACTGCCACATTATCTCCGCGCATTGGAGGCTGTTTCGAAAATGCTATGGCTGCGTTCATCAATTCTTCAATGTCTTCAACCCTTATTATTCCAGCTTTTTTGAAGGCTGCATCAAAGATTTCGTCCGATCCTGCAATTGAAGCTGTATGTGATTTTGCTCTTTTTGCTGATTGCTGTGTTATTCCGCCTTTTAGAGCTAGAATAGGCTTTTTCTTCACTATTTTTCTCGCTTCTTCTATGAATTTCCTTCCTTCTTTTACTCCTTCCATGTATAGGCAAATGACCTGTGTTTTTCTGTCGTTTCCATAATACCGTAGCAAATCAACGTCATCAACATCTATTTTGTCTCCTACGAAAGCGAATTTGCTTATGCCAACATTATAAAAGCATGCCCAGTCAAGAAGACAAGCGCCGACTCCGCCACTCTGGGATATGACGGCAATACTTCCCTTTCTAGGCATGACGTTTCTTTCAAAGGTTGTGTTTAATCCATTGGCAGTGTTTATGACGCCCATAATCGTGTTTGGTCCTAAAATTCTAACGTCATGCTCTTCTTTAATCTTGAGCAGCTGCTGACGCTGTTCATCTTTGAACCCACCAGTAATCATTACAAGAGCTTTCACGCCCATTTTCGCGCATTTTTCTGCGTGTTCAACCGATTGTTTTGGCGGAAGCATTATAACCGCAAGTTCAGGAGTTTCTGGCAACTTACTTAGCTTGTTGTAACCATGTTTTCCATCCGCATCTAAAACGTAAGTTTTTTCACGAAAGAATTTTCTCATATTGTAAATGACGCTTTTGAAAAGCTGGGGAGAAGCCATTCCAACTCTTTCTCGGATCTTACTTGAACCTACTAGAAGAACCCTTTGCGGTTCAAAGATAGCCTTCACTCCATTCATAGATTTAGCCTTCAAACCAAACTTGTTGAGGAAGGAAAAAGATGGCGTTTCAGGTTCATAAATTTAACCGTAGAAAGACTTGAAAAACCAGAGGATTTACCGTGCTAACAGATCGAACGCTGTTTTTTCAGCCCTTTCCATAACAGCTTGCTCATCTAAAGTTTTCACGTGCCGATTCTCCATCACAATCTTTCCGTCAACAATAACCGTGTCCACATCACTTCCATGCGCAGAATAAACGATGTTTGCGTAAATGTCATGTAAGGGTTTTAAATGAGGCTTTGAAAGGTCAACCAAGATTACGTCAGCTTTTTTGCCAACCTCAAGTGAACCAATGCTTTTCCAAAGTCTCAAGGCTTTAGCCCCATTTACTGTCGCCATCCTCAAAACTTCATACACTGGTAAAATCTTGGGATTCAAATAGACGAGCTTCTGAAGCAAAGTGGCGATTTTCACTGTTTCGAACATGTCAAGTGTATTGTTGCTGGCTGGGCCATCTGTTCCCAGACTGACATTAACATCTAAATCAGTCAAATCTTTTACTTTTGCTGCACCTACACCGAGTTTCATGTTAGCGACGGGAACATGAGCTACATTGACGCCACGTTTGGACAAAATCTGCATGCCCTTTCTTGACAGATTTGTGCAGTGAGCAGCAAGAACGTGACCGCTAAAAAAGCCTATCTTTTCCAAAAATTCAACTTCACTAGAACTATATCTCTTCTCGAACTCCCTGAACATTTCTTTCGACTCAGCTAAATGAATATGAACGCCAACGTTTAATTCCAAGGATTTGTTCTTGATTTTGGTGAGAAGCTCAGGGCTGCAACTGTTAGCCGCGTGGGGCCCTAAAAAAGTGGTTACTCTGCCATTGGCGTATCCACGGAATTTTTCGGCAAAATTTATACTTTCGTTCAGCATTTTTTCGCCTAGTGCCTTGTTTCCAGCTTCAATTATGCCTTCCGCCAAAACACCTCTCAATCCGCTTTTCTCCACAACCTTTGCAACCATGTCCTCATGGAAATACATGTCAGCAAAACAAGTTGTTCCATTTTTTATCATTTCTAAGCAGCCTAAGAGGGTTCCAACATGAACATCTTCTGATTTGAGCTTAGCCTCTAAAGGCCAAATGGTCTTCTTCAGCCAAGTTTCTAAGGGTTGGTCTTCAGCTATTCCGCGGAAAAGGGTCATAGGCACGTGTGTGTGACAGTTAATCAAGCCGGGCATGGCAATTTTTTTCCTTGCGTTTATCTTTGTTTCTGCCTGTATTTTGTTTGCAGATGCACGTTTGCCGACAAAAATTATTTTTCCGTTTTTTATGGCTAGGGCTCCATTTTCTATGAAATGCTTTCCGTTCATCGGTAGGATGGTGCATCCGTAAATTAGGATGTCTGCTTTTTCCAATGCTGCATCCTTTGTACAAAAAGCGAAGTGTACAATAAAAAGTATGCTAATTGTTGCTAAGAAACTCAGTGTTGTTAGTCTTCGTTAGGTTGAAAGATTGGTGGAGTTAGAAGCTAGATCCGTGGTTTTGCGCTTTCAATTTTTCTCAGGAATGGGTGCAATGCTGGTTTTAGATTATTATCTTCTGCTAAGAGTCCTTTAGATATTCCTGGTGTGCCTATTTTTCTGCATATGAAGTTGAGCGAGTCTTCTGTGAAGTTTAGTAAGCCTTTCCCTTCGGTTGTCAGCGTGTACACTTTTCTGGGTCGTTCGTTGCTCATGTCCCATTCGCTTTTTACATATCCCTTTTTCTCTAACGTGTTCAATAGCGGATAAATGGTGCTTGGTCCAAAGTACACTCCAAAGCTTTTGCGGATTATTGTGATTATCTGGTATCCATGCATTGGTTTTGTGTTCAAGAACTGTAGCACTATGAGGTCTAAGAGGCCCTTCATCAATTTGACTTGGACTTCTTTCGAGTTGTTACCCATGTGTTTACTTCCTTTGTGTATTTTTGTCCAACAGTTTTACTGTTAGACATGGATACAATATGTCCTTTTTAAGACATATCTCAAGACTTTCTATTGCATAAACGTGAATATAAAGGTTCATACCTACTAGAAACATAAAAAAGCATACCGAAGCATATGAGAATATTCTGTTTTGTACATAATTTAAATAAGCTCAAACATGAACCAGTTCAGAATAGAACATGTTTAGAGAGTGAAAGATTGACAGAAACTTTCAGAAAAGAACTTGTTCAACGCATGACCAGAAACTTGCTTGATATTCAAATTTTAAGGCTTGTTCAGGCCCAACCTATGTGGGGTTACAAAATAAAAAAAGTAGTAGAAGCGTTGTTCGGTGTAAAGCTAAGGCACGGCGCATTATATCCACTGCTTAATAAACTGGAACAGAAAGGCTTCTTAACAAGTGAAAAACAAAAGCAAGGAGGAAGAACAAGAAAAGTTTACACAATAACCAGAAAAGGAAAACAGTACATAGACGCATACGCTGGTATACTGAAAGAACAAATAGAAGGCTCTGACATCAAATAGTATGTCGTTTTTACTTTCGCTTTCGGAAAAGCATTATGTCATCGTAGGTGCAGGCATATTCAAATTCTTTTGCTATGGGCTGTTTTGCCTCTTCAACTGTTTTAACGTTTAAATTATGAAACTCGTCGTTTTTCTCATTTACATGTCGAATTGTTGAACGTGTACGCAAATTTTATTATTTGCAAATTTTTGTATGCAACCAGTATCTAAATCAAGATTTCAGCTAGTTCTTAGAGTTTGAAAAATGTTTGATCCTTGCAAGACGCTTATTCAAACCAGTGGGACGTTTTATGCAACATTCGGAGTTTTCCGTAATATTTATATCGTAAGAAACAGTATTACGTAGGTAGATATGTCTCCTTTGAGACATATTGTATAAGTGTAAGACACAGATACATATGGTGAAAAGCATGTTGGAAATAATAACGTCCATGTTGGAAATGCTCAGCCCCATGTCGAAAATACTGGTGCCCACGTTATGGTTATGTTTCGTAGCCTACGCTGCATGGTATTATACGTCTGCGAAAAAGTATGCGCCACTAACCCGTGAAGAGGTAAGAATACTGTGGAAGCTTCACAAACAAGACGTCGGATGCGAAGCCAAGAAATGGCAGGAAATAAGACGTAAAGATAAGATAGTCGGCTTTGAATGTGAATGTGGATACAAGCACGTACAGAAGCGTCCGATAGCAGCTAGCATGCCAGTGTCGCATGTCGGTCAGGTGTCTCCTGTGTTCTATAAGATGCACACCACTTATGAGTCAGAATAATTCTTTTCTGTTTCAGCGGTTGTGCTGTGGAACTTGTCGTTTCTCTCGTCAAATATTGCTTGCTCAAGGTTTCTGTAAATGTCTGCATTCTGGATGTTTTTATGTCCGAGGAGATTCTTGACGTAGTTGGGATCCTTTGTTCTGTGATATTCCAGGGTGGCTTTCCGATGTGTAAGTGTGTGGAAGTGAATTTGCAATAAGCTTGGATTCTGCAGTCTTCTGGCTGCCACTTTTCGTCGATGATAGAACTTACCGTATCGTGAAAGAATCATTTTATTTTTTTGAAAAAAGAGCCAAACGGACCTCCCCCCGGCATTTTTCAAGCTTTTTATATTATGCAAGCTCAGTATCACATTAACTCGTAACAGTTTTGACACGCGCACGAAAACGACCTTAGAGAAACTTACAACTTTTAGAAGGTAAAATAACTATTTGCAGTCGAAACTACTGACATAATTGTTTTGCTTGGGCTTTAATCATTGCGACGGCTTCGGCAAAAGTAATCTTGCACTGTTGTTTCAAGTTAAAACTCATCCTCAATTTTTCAACGATCCATTTCTCAATTATATCTGTGCCTTCTTCTCCGAACATAAAATTAAGCCCTTTCATGAATATTTCGGGTTTTTTTGGGATCTCCTTCCGTTTTAGCCCAGAGTTCTTTTCGAGATAGTAGTAGATGGCCTTTTTACCGCTATCCCCCAGAACTTCTAATCCGTCATCTACGCACTGCATAATTCTTTTTTCAAGCTGGGATTCGGCTGTCATGGAACTTACTTCTAGAACAAACCATATATAAGCTTTATTTTTGTTGAAAAGATATGTTTATTTACGACAAATCTAAAAGGAGGTGATGCTGTTTGAATTGGAAAATGATGATCGCTTCCCATTGGAAAATTGCACTAGTGCTCAGTTTGCTTACATTAAGGATGATTTGTGGGACAGCGTTCGCAGAGCCTATCGACTGCCCAGGTATGGGATAAGAATTAATACGATCATCGCAAGAAGCTCTGTAGTAGTCTGCAAAGTGATGCGGGAATGCGCAAAAAACTTGATCTGCTTGATGTCAAAATCTTGGAAGGTTTAGGAAAATACTACCCTAGAAACATAACAGAAGTTGCAAAAAAACTAAATATGCCTAGAGGAACTCTGTTTTCGCGGATAAAAACACTGTCCTCCTCTTTTTATTTGAGATTGGTTACAAATGTTTATATTACAAACTTAGGGTTGAAGAAAGGGGTCGTTTTTGCAAAAGCAACTCCGGGCGATGAGGATCTACTCTTTAACTGCATGAAAGTCAACAAGTTTTACACGTACCTAAGCCGATGCTACGGCCCTTTTGAAGGCTGCCTTGGAATATATGCTATTCCTAAAGACCATACCACGAAGTTTGAACAGTTTGTGCAAGAGATAAAAGGACTTGGAGTAGCCTGTGAGGTGCAAATTCTTTGGTCGACTTCCTTTTATACAGTCAACCGAACAAGTAACTGGTTTGATAGTTCGTCTGAAACGTGGACTTTTCCATGGGACAAATGGGTCAAAGAGATTCAAACTGAGGGAACGGAGTTGCCGTATACACTTGTGGACCCTGAGGGCTTCCCTATAAAAGCTGATGAAACGGACTTATTCATAATAAAGGAATTGGAGAAAGACCCAACAATCAGCTTGACTGCCATAGCCAATAAGCTGGGGACAACTTTGCAAAATGTTAGTTATCACTATAACCTTCACGTCATCAAAAATGGACTGCTCGAGAATTTTCAAGTATTCATTTTTCCCTTCGATAGAACCACATCCGACACGTTCTTCTTTACCTTCAAATTTGACAGCACAGGAAAAATGGCCAAATTTGTGTTGTCACTTCTCGACAAGCCATTCGTATACATAGTAGGCAAAGTGCTAGGCGAAAACACCATAATCGCCCAAGTATATCTTCCTAGGCCTGAGTTTAGAAATTTTATCGATAATTTGTTAAAGCTTATTAGAGCCGGCTTTTTGCAAAACTACCATTATGTAATTCAAGACCTACGTTTAGGTAAATGGTCAAGGGAAACAATTCCATTTGAATTTTTCAAAAATGGGTCATGGATATACGACCACAGTGAGCATGTTAGAAGTCTGCATGACTTAGTCAACAGACTAGCTTACCATGAAGTTAAGCTGGTTCGATAGGAGCGCACCCCGAAATCCGATGGGCTGTCTCGTTCTAGCCCTTGTTTTCTTTACGTCGAGTATGCATTAGGGTTAGTTTGAGCTTGTTTAGAAGTAGTAGTCCGACGCTCTAGGAAAAGCGGCAACTACTTCTGAGAGGGGCGTCGCTCTATTTTCTTCCCGTTTATCTTCATGCCTGCGGTTAGTGGCAATTATGGATTTTCGATGTTGCTTTTTGGGTATCGGAAAGTGTTGTTGTATGTTTACCTAGGGGGGTCACAACAACAATTCTAGTTGGTGCCATTAGCGCGTGCTGTATGGAGTCCATAAAAAGGGGAGTTTGCGGGAGAAATCTCTACGACAAGCCTAAAAGAACAAATACAAATGCAGGATCTTGAAGTTATTGCTCGATAAGTTTCTCTCACAAAATCATTGTTATTAATTTTAAATAGAACTAACAACAAAAGCTAACACATGAGCCCTAGAAAACACAAAAAAACTTCTGAAATGCTTTTAGAAAACCTCAAGAAAAGAAGCAAAAAAGGGCTTGAATTTGCAAGAAGAACTATTCTGACAGAGAAAATTGAATGCAAAAAAATACGTGAAGCATTAGAATACTATACTTCGAACTGGGAAATTTTCACTCATCTTGGATTATTTTCAATCGCTTGCGAAGCGGTGGGTGGTAACCCGGACAAAGCTGTAGAGATTCAAGCAGCCATAGCTATGATAGCAGCCGCCCTTGATGTACACGATGACATTATTGACAAATCAGACATAAAGCATGGAAGACCAACTGTTTTTGGAAAATTTGGACATGATATGGCGCTTCTTTTGGGAAATGCATTCTTGGTGAGCGGGTTCACTCTCCTCAACAGATCAACTGCAAAATTTCCAAGAGAAAAAAGGGGGGAAATCTTTCAAACGCTCAAAAAATCACTGTTTGAACTTGGAGTTGCACATGCTTTAGAATTAAATCTAAAGGAAAGAATTGATGTTGTAGCGGAAGAATATATGCAAATTCTGAACATGAAGGCAACAAGTGTTGAAGCAGATATGCGAATTGGGGCCATAATCGGTGGAGGAACAAATAGTGAAGTTCAAGTTCTAACAAGGTATGGAAGAATTTTGGGGATACTGGCTACTCTGAGAGAAGAATTCATAGATATTTTTGAAATCGAAGAACTATCTCAACGCATACAAAATGAATACGTACCTATTCCAGTTTTATTCGCTATGCACGATAAGAACTCGGAGAAGAGAATACGAAAGTTGCTTGCAAGAAAACATGTAACAAACAAGGATGTTGATGAACTTCTTGACATAGTTTTCGAAGCAAAGAGTGTGAGAAAACTTAAAAAAATGATGAATTATCTAATAGAAGAGTCTACTCATTTAATCCCAAGAATAAAAAATGTTAAAATAAGAACAATATTAGGAAAACTGGCGGTGTCCGCGTTGGAGGATTTACAGTGACGGCATTTATACAGGAAAAACTCGAACCGGAACTTTCCGTTTCTTTACCGTTTTCATCTTACCTCTCCTCTCACGATTATACTTGTACAACACATCTACTACTTAAGTTTTGTTGTTGAACATGAATACAGAAACATTTGAACCAAGAAAATGTTTTATCTTGCAAAACCATTTTTGAGTAATAGGTCGCATTGAAAATGCAGTCTGGAAACGCCCTTAAACCAAAGATCGTTTGGAAGGAATTTCTCCCAGCATTTGTTCTGGTATTTAACAGTATTACATGGTACACATTAACGTATGCAATGTTTAGTAATTCCGTAAACGACCTGCCTGTTTCTGCGACTGAGACTTTGGTTTTCTTCATTGTCTACTACGTGGGAGTCACTTGTTCCGCCATCTTAGGATCAATAATTTTTCCACGTGCGAGAGAAAATTGTCTTCTTCTGTGGATACTTACTGGAACCGTTATGTCAGTGCTGTCAACTACCATCGTCAACAACAGTACATCCGTAAATATTTTGATTTCACTCTTTTTGGGAATTTCAGTTGGAATCGGTCTTCCATCGTGTTTAGCTTATTTTGCAGATGTAACGTTTGTCGAAAACCGAGGGGTTCAGGGAGGAATAATATGGAGTGCCGTTGGCTTTAGTACTCTCCTGTTTGCGTTGCCATTGAACATGCTCAATTCTGTCTTAGCCTTTCTGGCACTTGCGGTATGGAGGGGATTCGGTCTCGGTGCTTTCTTCTTTATGAAAAGTGGACGAGGAATTCGACCAACACGTAGCACCTATAGCATTTCCTCAATCCTGAGAAGAAGAGATGTTATTCTGTATTTGGTTCCCTGGACTATGTTCTGTCTCGTGAACTTTATGGAGGCGCCAATATTGGAGAACCTCTTTGGGGGCTTCTTCCTTTTCGTTGGATTTATTGAATTCGCAATAGCAGGAATTTTTGCCTTGGTAGGAGGTGTAATGGCGGATCTTGTAGGTAGAAAGCGAGTGATAATAACTGGTTTTGTCGTGTTAGGTATCGAGTATGCTGTTCTAAGTCTTTTTTCTGGAATGCCAGTTTCTTGGTACATGTACACAGCCTTTGATGGCATCGCTTGGGGAATGTTTGCCTCTGTTTTCTTTATGACTTTGTGGGGCGACCTTGCAGGTGCCAGTGAAAAGGAAAAATATTACCTTATGGGTGGGCTTCCTTACCTGCTTGCCGGTATCTTACCGATATTGGTTAAACCCCATATGGAAGTAATTCCGTTAGGCTTGACCTTTTCCTTGGCTAGTTTTTTCCTGTTCTTGGCTGTCATTCCTTTGATATATGCTCCTGAGACCCTGCCTGAAAAGAAAATCAAGGAAAGAGAACTCAAAAAGTACATTGAAAAGGCTAAGAAGACTAGGGAAAAATACAAGTGAATGTTGAAGTCATTTTCAGGTTGAGGGAAAGGTTAGGTTCTTTCACGTGATATTGACAAATGAGTATAATCTTCGATGTAAGCATTGTTTTGGTGAAGCATTAATGAGCCTTATGAAGCTTTACCTGCAAGAGATATTAAGAAAAAATGCTCAAAGATACATAGAAGAAGCCAAGAAAAGTATGAAAGAAGGACTGTGAGTATTTAGTGAATGAAGGAGAGAAATCTACGAATGAAACTGTCGATGACGTTTTGGTCAGGGATTTCCGCAAATCCGATCTACACGACTTATTGGAAGTCCTCCGTCTGTCTTTTGCCGAAGAATTTGAGCTAACTGGTTTTGATCCAGACCACGTGAAAAAAATGGTTGATCAAATGTTTGGAATCATCGGTAGAATCTTCCTAGGCTTCTCCAAACTATTTGGAAAGGAGCCTATTAAGTTCCTTGTGGCAGAAGTTAATAAGAGACTTGTCGGCACAACTATAGTCAATAACCGAGGAAAAGTAGGCTACATATCGACTGTTATGGTACATCCTACTTACAGAAGAAAAGGCATAGCTAGGAAACTGATGAAGAATGCACTCGACTATATTCAAAAGAAAAAAATGGAGAAAGCAGTTTTGCATGTAGTGTCAACAAATGTGCCAGCGAAGAGTCTGTACACTAAATTGGGCTTCAAAGAATTTGAGAAAACAATGTATTTAGTTGGTAACGTAGATTCTTTCTCACAACCTGAGAACGTTAAAGGAATTCAGATCAGAAACTTCCAGAAAAATGACCTAGATGCAGCCTATGAACTAATAAAATCTTCAGAAGACCCGAAGCATCTCGAGACCTTTAACTTCAAGAAAAACGACCTGAAAACTTCTTTTATCCAACGAGTTTTTCACTTGTCCACGGAAAATAAAATCGTTGCCCTGCATGATAACCGCATAGTTGGCTATGCTCAAGCGATTTACACAACACCCAATGAAGCTGGGCGGATTAGGAACGTCCAAGTCAATCCAGATATGAGGTCAAAAAGAATAGAAGAAATGTTGATATGTTCAGGAATGAATGAAATTAGAAAAGTTGGAACTAAAAAAGTCCAAGGGGCAGCCTCTCTTAAGAGGCCAGAATTGATCGCGGCGATGAAGAGATTGGGATTTGAGAAACATCTAGAGATGGAAGGAATGGTTCGAGAACTTCTTTAAGCATGCCTTAAACATCGTATCGCCTTACTTTATGTTGAGAGAAGGCGAAGAAAATCTGAGAAAAATCCTTAAAAGTTTGTAGTTTCTTTCTGATAAGGAAATATAATATTCTTTCATGTGATACTTACCACTGAGTGTAATCTTCAATGTAGGTATTGTTTTAGTGAGGCGTTGGAGGATGTGGATGCTGATTTTCCGGATTTTGAAGTTGATTATTGTTTGCCTAAGAGAATAAGTTATGACGTTGATTCGTTGGACAGGTTTTGTAGGCAAGACCCGGATTGTGTGTTGACTTTTTACGGTGGTGAACCACTACTTTGTATTGACCACATCAAACAAATTATGGACCATGTGAAGGTTAAACATTTCTTAATTCAAACAAACGGACTACTTTTAAACCGTTTGGAACCTAAATATGTTAACCGTTTACACACGATCCTCATTTCCATTGATGGTGACGAAGCCTTAACAGATTTTTACAGGGGAAAAGGCACCTTCAGAAAGGTAATTGACAATCTGAAACTGATTAGGCAGAACGGCTTTAAAGGTGAATTGATTGCCAGAATGACCGTTATGGAGCAAACAGACGTTTATAAACAAGTAAAATGGCTTCTTGACAATGATGAGTTCTCGTTTTCTTCGGTACATTGGCAACTAAACGCTGGCTTCTGGAATGATTTCGCACGGAGAGATTTTAAAGAATGGCGCGAAGAAAACTATAACCCTGGAGTCTGCAAACTTGTCAGGTTCTGGGTTGATCAAGTGGAAAATAAAGGTGAAGTTTCAAGGATTTACCCATTTCTCGGAATAGCCCGATCACTCATTTTAGACGAAAGGCAAAATCTGTTACGTTGTGGTGCAGGATGGACAAATTACGCCATACAAACAGACGGTTACATTATTCCATGCCCAGCCATGTGGGGAATGAAAAACTATTATCTTGGACACATAAACAGCACTAACCCATTGAAGTTGAAGAAAATTTTCGTCGGCGAACCATGCACGAACTGTGACATTTTCAATATTTGTGGCGGTCGATGCTTATGTGCAAACGTAACAAAAAGATGGCCTCCAGAAGCGTATAATCTGGTGTGCAAGACTGTACGAAATCTTATAGATGCGACATCGAAAGAGATGCACAGGATAAGGAAACTCATCGAGGATGGAAAAATCAACCTAAGGGATTTTGAATTCATGAAGTATAACGGGTGTAAAATAATCCCCTAAAAAGCTGCTAATTCACATTTTCGGAATGTTCTGGCATAACAACCAACACAAATATTTTCAGGTTAGCTGTTCCTCAATCGTTCATTGAAGACAATCTTAATTTAGCTTCAGCTCCAACTCATACGCGGTGAATTGCATGTCTCTAACTCTACGTGACGCCCAGCATGTTTGTTGGAAAAACTTCAGGAAAATCAACGATAAACTTGACCCTGTACGGGGTAAAGGTTGGACGCCCTTTGTTATGGTTACAGATTTGCTGGAAGAGGCTGGAGAGGTAGCCGCTGTAGTCAAAGGATTGGAAGGGTTTAAGCCTCCTGAAAAGCCTAAAACAAAGGAGATGTTAGCCACAGAGCTTTCAGACCTGCTTTACATAATCTTTGTTTTGGCTGAACATTACGGCATAAACTTGGAAGAAGTCTTTTTACAAACGGTGAACAACTACATACTCAGATTCATATGACATTAAATTTTACATTCTGACACGCACACTTGATTGAAATCGCTTTTTCACCTGAACAGTACAAAGATTCGAATACGGTTGTTCTTCTAAAGCATCGCAAAAACTCGTCCGCCATTTGGCCTTTTCTAGCCTTCACAAGCTTTCCTTCACCTAATTCTAACGTGCCCCGAAACTCTAGGAGCTTCTGTTTCTGAAAAACAGCTTGAAACTGGCTTATCAAAAACCTAGAGGGGGGCTAGATCCAACGCTTGAATAACAAATCGATGGGTTTCCACAAAACCACTGTATTTTAGACTATGCAAATCTTGAGGTTTAAGGCATACCCACGCGCAACATGATGAGAAGACGCTATTACAGTTTCTTGTATACTATGTCTTCTTCTCTTACCCGTTGCTCAGTCTTCAAGCCTATGCTTTGTCCAGCTTCAGCCCTCTCGATGTTTTCATGCTCAATCTGCATAGACTCAACAACTTGCTCGAAATCCGTTGTAGGTCCTTTAATGAGTATGGTGTCGCCAACAGCCAAAGTTGCACTTAGCTCAACAACGGCAACACTGATTCTTGTGAAGAAATGGGTTATATGTCCAACCTCAACAACGTTCTCTTCACTCAACTACTTTCACTCCTAAAACACATAACAACGCATTAGCATAAAAATATTTATTCAACTATCTTGCCCTCCAAATAAGTCCCGAATGCTTTAACATTTTTCACATGAAAAGTTTTGCCGATTAAGTCGCCAGAACCGGAATTCTTTAAAACTATTGGTTTGTAGGCGAAGTTGCGTCCAATCCAAGAGCCCGAAACTTTGCCAATTTCGTCCACAATAACTTCTCCTGTCCAGCCGACCCAACGCTGATTTCTCTCAAAGGCAACTTCTTTAGCTAGTTTTGCTGTTAGGCCGCTTCTACGCTTGATCTCTTGAGAAGATACAAAGTCTTCATGCATGTCAGCTGCGGCAGTTTTCGGCCTTGCAAAAAACTTTGAAACATTTACTATGTCTGGCTGAACATCCTCAACTAAACGTAAAGTCCTTTCAAAGGCATCTTTTGTTTCTTTGGGAAAGCCGCAAATAACATCCGTGGCTATCGTGGCCTCAGGAAACCTAGCTCTAAAAGCATTTACTATGTCTTTGAAATCCTTTACGGAATATGATCGTCGCATGCGCTTCAAAACCTTGTCGTCACCGCTTTGCACTGGCAAATGGAGAAACTTGAAGATTTTTTCGCTTTCAAAAGCTTGAATCAGGTCTTCTAGAATACTTTTTGCCAAATTTGGAGTCATCATACCGACGCGAATCTTAAAATCTCTTTTAATACTGCATAAGGCTTCAAGCAGATTCGCAAGAGTTGTGCCAATATCCTTTCCATAACATGCAGTGTCTTGCGAGGTTATCCAAAACTCTCGCACCCCAGAAGCCAAGTCCATTTTTACTTTCTCGATAATCTCTTGAATGCTATAACTTCTCAAACGACCTCTGGCAAAAACTACACAGCAATATGCGCATGAGCCTAAGCAGCCATGATTTATGGGAATAATGCCTATAACAGGATTTAACCTCAGTCGGGGAAGATTTAAGCTGGGTTTTGCATTCGCAGATCCTTCTAAGGCAACAACTCCCTCACCATTCAGTACACGCTTTACAACATCAACGATTTTGTCGCCTGCCACTGGACCAACAACTCCGTCAAAACGCACTTCTTTACACAATCTTTCAAAGTTTATTAGAGGCAAACATCCAGCAACAATCAATTTCTTATCTGATGGAACCCGCTTCAAAATTGCAATCATGCGATTTTCCGTTGGTCCTTTAACCGCACAAGTGTTGTATATGACTATGTCTGCAGCCTCAACAGTCTCAGCTAGTTTATGTCCAGCCTCCGCTAAACATCCAGCCAAAACCTCTCCATCAGCCAGATTTGCCGAGCAACCGAAACTCTTAATGAAAACTTGCATAGTTTTCCATCGCAGTATATTAAATGCTTCAACAACGAATAAAAACATGTAGTTTTGTGGAAACCAGAATTTACACAAATGTGAAAGGAGACAAGGGCAAGCTTTAAGTGTACTAGAACCAGCATGATTAGAACATATTTGGTGCATGTTACACAGAACTATAACTTCGGAAACGAATTCTGTAGCACTATTGGAGGAGGGAAATTTAATGAAGATGATTACTCTCTACTTGCCTGAACCCTATATTGAAGCGTTGAATCAGCTTGTGAATGAGAAGTTTTATCCGAATAGGGCTGAAGCGATTCGTGTTGCTATCCGTGATTTGATAAGTGATGAGGTTTGGCGGAGGAAGACTGTTGGCTAAAATGAGTCCGGCAGAGCACGCGCTTAAGTATGCTTGGCATGACTCTGTAAGTGAGGGAATCCGTCCTCTAGGCTATTGTCGCATACTTGTAGTCGGTGTGGGAGGAGCAGGCAACAATGCAGTGACAAGGCTGATGGAGAAAGGCATGGATGGCGCGGAGTGTATAGCTGTGAACACGGATGCGCTTCATTTGAATGCTTCGAGGGCTGACGAAAAAATTTTGATAGGTGAAAAGTTGACAAGGGGTCTTGGAGTTGGTGGGAATCCGAGGCTTGGGAGGGCAGCGGTTGAAGAGACAAGGAAGAGAATTGAAGATTTGCTTGTTGATGTGGACATAGTGTTCATAACGGCTGGTTTGGGTGGTGGGACAGGAACTGGAGCTGCTCCGGTCGTAGCGGAGATTGCTAGGCGGAAGGGAGCGATAACGGTTGGAGTTGTGACTACGCCTTTCCGGATTGAGAAGGGGCGAATTGAGTATGCTGCTCGTGCTTTAACTGAGATGCGGAGGCATTGTGACACTGTGGTTGTGATAGACAACAATAAGCTTATGCAACTTGTGCCTCAGCTGCCTATAAATGAGGCTTTCAGGGTTGCAGATCAGGTTTTGGCGAACATGATTAAGGGTATTGTTGAAACGGTTTCAGCTCCAAGTCTAATTAACCTTGACTTCGCTGATTTCAAGACAATTATCAGACGGAGTGGAGTGGCTGTTGTTGGAGTGGGAGAGTCGGATGCGCCGAATCGGGCAGAAGAAGCTGTGAAAAACGCTTTGAAAAGTCCACTTTTGGATGTGGATTATATGGGTGCAACAGGAGCATTGATCCATGTTTCAGGTGACAACCAAATGACCATTGAGGAGGCAAATCGTGTGGGAGAGATAATAACAGAGATGATGGATGACGACGCCTTGGTTATTTGGGGTGCAAGGGTGAATCCAGAACTAGAGGGCATGTTGAAAGTTACGCTTGTGATGACTGGTGTGAAGTCACCGCATCTCTTAAGTGGATTCGGAACCATCGCACCGCAACTGTTCAACCTAGAACCTTATGCTGAACCGGAAAAGCCACTGGATATAAAGCTTAACCTATATCAAATGGAAAACTTCCAATAACCTTCTCTCTAGCCAAACTTTCTTTTAAGCAGCAGAAGTTCCTTTTTAAACCTCATTGTGAAAGGTATGGCTCTGCCATGGGGTGAGCATAAACCCTTTCTTATTGATTTTACAATTTCATCAACTCTAGATTCAGCATTCACAAGCGTGTAAGCGTAACCTATTTCCGGTCCATAATGAGCGTCGCTTCCAGCAACACGCACAATTCCAAGCCTTGAAGCAATTTCTTCACTATGCTTTACACTGTAATTAAAAGGAAACGCTGAAGAGTTTATCACTTCTATCGCATCAAACCGTGCACTTATGTGTCCTTTCAAGCTCTCCTTAAAAAACGTTACAGGATGACAAGCCACGGCTAAACCGCCAGCCTCATGTATTCTGCCTAAAGTCTCGTCAACACTCAGTTTAGGCGGAACCAACTCGTTAATGTTAAGCCCTATAATATGTCCATTTAAACTTGAAATTTCTATTCCAGGAACTATCAAAAAGTCTGTTTCTTTAGCTATTTTCAATGCTCCGTCGATTCTGTCATGATCTGTTACGGCAACTCCGTCCAATCCACGTTTTTTGGCATAAAAGATTAGGTCTTTCGGCGTAATTAGAGCATCAGAAGAATAAGTAGTGTGGACGTGAAGGTCTATTTTAAGCATCACATTTTCACAGGCTCACTCGGGCTTATACAGTTTTTCTCTAGCATTCTCTGTCCTACTGCAATTGTTAAAGGAAAAACCCCATTTCCTAAATAGCTCAATGATTCCGCATGGTTCTTGTCAGTTAATTGCTCATGTGAAATACCCAGTCTGACAGCTTCAACTTCTATTGGTGTTCCATGCTCGTCTGAACCGCTTACTAGGACAATATCTTCGCCTTTCAATCGATAATATCTTGCCCTAACATCAGCTGACAAAACCTGCACTAACGTACCCAGATGGGGACCATATTTTACACATGGCCATCCACATGTAACTAAAACTTCTTCGAGTTCCACGAAACCTCCAGCATCCTAGTTATATGATAACTATTACAAATTATATCTATTACTTAAATAAAATGGAAAAAATAGGAAAAGAAAGAGTTTCGCTATTCTACTGCTTTTTCCTCTGGTCTCCACCTTACTTGCGGTCTGCGTGCTGAAAGGAATATTGTTGCAGCTATTATGATTGTACAGACAATCAGAAGCACCACTTGGATCGTGAAGAGTGTAACAACTTGCTCCATGTACTTAGGCGTTTCAGTAACAGTTATGAAATGATACTCGTAAATATTTCCAAGCTCAGTCGTCTTGATTGTAATCGGAACGTTTACAGATTTGGCTCTTCCATCAGTCGGCACCGTAAACGATATATCTTTTTCATAGACTCCTTTACTTACAACAGCCTGATTGATTTCTATTGTTTGATTCCCTTCCCATTTGCCATTCCGATATGCTCGCCACCCGTCGAAAATTATTGTGATTTTTTCAATTGTCACCGCAGAGTCTTCGTCGTTGTAAAAAACAATATGTAGAGTTCCCGTCTCCCCTAGAGCATACTCTGATTTGTCTGTCCAAACCGTTAATGTTTCAGGTTGTGCATTCACTAGACCCGCTAATAAAAGCATTGAAACGGTCATCATGATAAAGGCAAATACTTTCTTATTCAATTTTGTCACCTAAACCTTCAGTTCTACTACTCGAAGTTATTTAAAACTTACCACTTGGCTTTCACAATTTTGAATAAAAGCTCTTTCATATCAGATGCGGATGCGTTAGACCGTATTCCAGTAGAATTGAAATGTGTTAAAACTGCTTGAAAGCCCCTTTCGTTTAAGGCTTCGATAACCTTCTTGACCGGTGGAACCGGTAGATTTAGTGTGTCACTTAGTTTGTCAACCACGTAGTACGTGATAGGAGCTTCGACCTCATTTTCTATTAAAGCTAAGATCTTCCGGATTTTTCCTCCCTGCTTAAATGCCCTCCGCTTCGCTTCTTTCTGGACCAGTTCACAAAATTGCCTATCATATAGTTTTCCAAGCCACAACGGCCCAGCCACATTAATTTTTGAGCCGCACTCTATACATTTTCCCGCATGTTCAATGAGAATAAGCCCTTTTGCCGGTTCTCTGTGTAAGCATTTAAAACAATGAAGTATGTATCCCATGTTTCTGACGTTTTCATCAGCCTTTTTTGCGCCGCATTTCGCGGTTGCATAGATTCTGACGTAGTGATCTGTACTATGGCTGAAGATTATGTTTATTCCCATTTCATATTTTGCTGCTGTCATGGCTAAGCTTCCAGCTAGAAGTCTAACAGCCAACTCGTGACAATACTCGGTGCGTAAGGGTTTTCCACCATACTTTCTGATGCAAGCTTTAGGGTGAACCCCACACAACGGAGCCATGTCCGTTGCTGTCAAAATCAAGAGACCACTGTTGCGTAAGGCACGAATAGCAGAGTCAAGATAATGCACTGGAGAGCCAAAAGGGTCTATGTCTATGATGTCAAATCTTTTGCGTGGTGCTCCATAACTGCTAAGGAGAAAATTTGCATCTTTGTTTTTTACGTCTACACGTTCACTTAATTCATTCATGCGCACGTTGTAGCTGGCTAGTTGAAAGGCTTTCGCGTTTATATCATTAATAACTACTTTTTCAACTCCTTCAACCTCGGTTGCAAATCTTATTCCCCTAATACCACAGCCAGCCAACGGCTCACAAACGCAAATTTCACGGTTAAGCGTTCTTTGATAAGCTTGTGAGGCTAAAACTGCGATGTCACGGTTCAGCTCCATAACTGGATTATAGAAAACAGGAGCCTTCGAAGGAGCATATTCAGAAGGCGACTTTACAAATGCCTTAAGCCTTGGAACCAATACCTTGACTTTGCCTTCTTGTATAATTTCTGTTGGAAAATCTATCTTGCTTTCTTCTTTCATATTTTTCTTTTTCACCCAAAACATCTGCTTAGCTTGAGCAAGCCATAATTATGACAATTTATCTTAGGGAATATTAGGCTTCTGTTTAAGAAGGGAGACGTGTTGAAAAAGCGATTACTATTCATGACTGGCAGTCCTGGTACAGGAAAGACATCCGTCTTGTTGAAAACAATTGAAGTTCTAAAAGCTAGAGGCTATAGCGTAGGTGGAATGGTGAGCCGTGAAGTTCGCACATGTGGAGCACGTGTTGGTTTTGAAATTTTAGATATAAGCAGTGGCAGAAGAGGCTGGCTTGCCCATGTAAATCAAAAGTATGGTCCACGGATTGGCAAATACCGTGTGAACTTGGAAGACCTTGATAACATAGGCGCTGAAGCAATAGTCAATGCTGTCGAAAACGCTGATGTAGTTGCAATAGATGAAATTGGACCTATGGAACTTCATTCAGAACGCTTCAAAGAGGCTGTTAAGAAGGCTGGTGAAAGCGGGAAGCTTGTGATAGGCACTATTCACTGGAAGGCAAGGGACAGGCTAATCCAAGAAATAAGGATTAGAGAAGATGCTGAAATATATAAGGTGACATATGAAAACAGAGGAAATCTGCACGAAAATATCGTCGAAAAAGCTGCAGAGTTTCTAGCGAAAAACAACTAAAGAATAAGTGTTATAACTTTTGAGGTGAATTTAATCTAAAGAAGGAGTTTCTATGCTGGTCGCTGGTGTTGATGATGCAGGACGTGGCTGCGTAATAGGTCCACTGGTTATTGCCGGAGTTCTAATGAAAGATGAGGATCTGCCAAAGCTTGTTGAGTTAGGTGTTAAAGATTCTAAGCTTTTGTCTCCACGCAGACGTGAGACGTTAGCCGTTGAGATTAAGCAAATCGTCTTGAAATATAATGTGATAAAGCTGCCGCCAAAAGATATTGACAAGGTTGTTGAGACTGGCAGAAAACTTCACAAGTTGAATAGGTTAGAGGCCAAAACCATGGCGAAAATTATCGAGTTACTTGCGCCAGACATAGCCTACGTTGATGCTTCGGATGTTTTAGAAGAACGCTTTGGACAGCACATTTCAGAATTGCTACCTTTCAAAGTTGAAATAGTTTCGGAGCATAAGGCTGACAGGAAATATCCAATAGTTTCAGCTGCTTCAATAATTGCCAAAGTTGAAAGAGACAAGGAAATTGCAAAGTTAAAGGAAAAATACGGGGATTTTGGATGCGGTTACCCATCAGATCCTAAAACTATAAGCTTTCTCCGTCAATGCATTGAAAAATTTGGGGAATATCCAGATTGTGTCAGAAAATCGTGGAAGACAGCTAAAAAGGTTAAAAGTGAAAAAGATTCACGTCAGTCAAGGCTTACTTAAAGTTTGCAATCAGGTCTTCTGGATCCCTGATTTTAGAAAGTTCTTCGCTATGGATGCAGAGAATGTCCTTGTTCAGGGGTTTTTGCCCTTCTGTTATGAGAATTGGATGCGCCTGGACAACTCTGCTGACACTTAAAATTTCGTTCACCCTTCGATCTAATTCCTGTTCTTTGTTAGTTGCAACTCCGCCGATAATCTTCATTTTTCCCTCTTTAACATCAATTATGAAGTCGAAGGGAGCCTTCTTGAATGCTACAACATTGTAGCGGGCAAGTTTTCTGAAGATTTTTTGAAGAAGTTTGTTTTTGATGATGGCACGTTTGGCAGTGGTTAGGAAACGTTTTGGTTGATTTTTCGATTCTTTGAATAGGTTCATTGGTCTGGCTACTGGGATTCCTAAGATACATATGAGGTTGTACGCTGCCGAAACAGAAGCCTTAGCCATCCCTCGTTCATAACCATAAAGGGTTCTCCTGGACGTACCCATCATTTGAGCCAGTTCACCAATTGATAAGTCTAGCTCCTGTCTTCTTCGCTTAATTGCTTCCGCATCAATTTCAACGTAGTAGCCTCCTGGACCAGCTTGGATTAGGGGATAAATCTTGTGGAGCATTATGTTCTCAAATGTTTTTTTAGTGACCGCCAAGACGTTGTATCTTGAATAAACCGTATCGTCTTCTAATGGTTTTTCACGCACTTTCTCACTTATCAGAAGCGAAGAAGCTGATACACGTTCAGACATAACTGTAAGCTCTAGAGGGTCCATTGGAGAAATGTTTCCGATGTCTGGTTGAATTTTTATGAAAACTAGAGTTTCGTTTTTTCTAGCTGCAAAATCGAAGCAACTGGGTCGAGAACAACATCTTTGAGAAACGGTGAAACCTGCTTCGTTCAACACGATTTCTATGGACTTCTCCTTCTCCACCTTCACATAAGTCATCGAAAAGTCACACAGAATATCATAACATTCTGGAATATAAACTATACTCAGTTCTACGTTTGCGACACATAGAATGAAGAGAAAAATGAATAAGCCTCCAAAGAACTTATTTCTCTAACGAATCATGTGCGGGTAATATTCGGTTTTTTCGTTTCGAGTTCAAAAAATGCCAACTCTGTCCATACGCTTGGACACACGTGAAAAAATGGGATGAAGCTTACGAATTTACGACTTTCGTTTTTAGACATTAAACCATCCATATATTTATGCGGTTGTTAAGATGTTTGCATAATTTTTGTTTAATACGCCTGGTTTCCCGAATATTGATAATTTTACACCTTACGCACCGTTATGCTGCCGTTGGGGTTTCGCTCGATTTTAAGCGGCACGCGTTTTGTCATGCCCAAATCTGTCATTCTTTCCACGCGAAGACAAAGCCGTAGTTATTAATTGTGCTTTCAGCTTTCTTTATCACATGTAGCGCGCGCAAGTACCCAACTAATTCGACTCGAGTGCTTCTTGCCTAGAAATGCATGCGCTGCAGTTACCACATGGTTTACCATTTATCGGTGTGTAGCAACTCCATGTCAAATCAAAGAATTCTCTGTATTTTTCATGAGCCTTCAACAATTCATTTTTATCTCTGAATTGAATAACTGGAGCCTCTACTCGCACTCCTGTTTTGAGAACCTTGAAAACATCATTTATTGCGTCAACAAACTTGGGTGAAGTATCTTCCCATTCATTTCGAAATCCAGTTACAACAATGGCTTCTTCATCGTCTCTTTTCACAGATTCTGCATATGATGCGACAATGGATATTAAAATCATGTTGCGGTTCTCAACATAATCACTGGCTTTTCTATCTCCAGTTATGAGCCTAGACTTACTCCAATTGAAGATGCCGAATTCTTTTTCAGATCCTAAATCAATCCTGACTGGAGATTCAAATTTTAATATCCGATCACCATAAAGACGTTTCATGTTTTCAGCCACTTTCAAGACCGAATTCCATTCTTGCTCTAGCGATTTTTGACCATAATTAATAAACACGGGAATGATACGTGTACAATCTTTCCTTTCTACCATCTTTAGTGCAGCAATCGTAGAGTCTATTCCACCTGATAACAGCACAAGATAAACCTTGGTAGCCAATACTTTTTATCACCAAACTAAAGAGTAAGGAGCAGCCGAATAAAGCTATATGGTAGTTTTGATCTGCATTAAATCTAATACGTATGCCCACTGTGTGCATGGATTCATTTTTTGCGCGCGCTCGCTACAAATTGCGTAAAATAATGTTGATATGGTTTTCTTTTACATTTCCTTAATGCAAAAAGTTTTATTTGTGAGACGCCAACTTATATCATTTCATGGAATCTTCTATCCTCTGGAATCATATTGACATTTTCGCGGGCTGCGGCGGAATCTCTCTGGGCTTGCACGATGCAGGCTGGAGAGGCATCTTTGCAATAGAGAAGAGCAAAATGGCATTTGGGACTCTCAAGTATAACCTGATAGATAGGCTTAACCATTTTGATTGGCCCGGGTGGCTTCCAGTATCCGAGCATGATATCTTGGATGTGCTGGGTGACTACAGGGGAGAGCTTAGTGGATTGCGGGGTAAAGTAACGCTTGTCGCTGGGGGACCACCTTGTCAGGGTTTCTCTTTGGCAGGAAAGCGAAAGGAAAATGATGAACGTAACTTGCTGGTGAACTCGTATGTTGAATTCATCGAACTGGTCAGGCCTAAGCTTTTGTTTTTTGAGAACGTGCGGGGATTCACGGCTCCCTTTGGTGAGGCGGACAATAAGGGGCAGCCATACTCGGACTTTGTGACTAGAAGCCTAGAAAATCTTGGTTATGCTGTTAAGGGTTTCATTGTTGATTTTTCAGATTTTGGCGTTCCCCAAAAACGAAAAAGGTACATTCTTGTTGGAAAGCTAGGGGGGAATGCTGAGATTTTTCCCAAAATTCTCTACGGGTTAAAGAATACGTTTCTCGCGGAGAAGGGATTGCCTGAACGCGTGAATCTTAAAGATGCAATTTCCGATCTTGAGCGGAGTCATGGGGAGGTTCCTTCCGAGAGTTTCAGGTCTTTCAATGAAGGAGTTTATGGGCCTGTAGAAAGTGTCTTTCAGCGTTTCATGCGTAGAGGTGTGGACAGGATGGTTCCGGATAGTCACAGGTTTGCCAATCATCGAGAGAACACAGTAGAGCGATTCAAGTATATTCAGGAGAACTGTCCCAAGGGACATGATATAGGTAAGAATGTCAAGGATAAATTCAACTTAAAAAAACAGGTTATTGTCCCGTTGGCAGGGGATGAGCCGTGCAATACTTTAACAACCCTTCCTGATGATTATATCCATTATTCCGAGCCTAGAATTCTAACTGTCCGAGAGTGTGCTCGCATCCAGACTTTTGATGACCAGTTCAAGTTTAGAGAGAATTATACAACAGGTGGATCAAGAAGAAAGGAACAGGTTCCGAGATATACTCAGGTCGGAAATGCGGTTCCCCCTCTTTTTATGGAACTCGCTGGCAGGGTTTTGAAGGAGATAATAAATGATTGAGAAACTCCAGTTTACGATAAGTTCAGAATTGAAAAATATCATTGGGAGAGATTTAATTACTGATGATTTTATTGCCATTTTTGAACTTGTAAAGAACGCGTATGACGCGAAAGCAAAGAAAGTAACACTAATTTTTGAAAACACTGAAGAAAAATCAAAAAAATCCAGAATCATTGTAATCGATGACGGCTGTGGTATGTCCCGGAAGGACATAGATGATAAATGGCTTCTTGTTGGTTACTCCTGGAAGAGAAAAGAAGAGGGAGAACCACAAACTATCCGGAAGGATTACAGGGACAAGATCGGGGAAGAAAGATTTTTCGCGGGTGCTAAAGGTATTGGTCGTTTCTCGTGTGACCGCTTAGGTAGCAAACTTAGACTGTACACAAAAACAGAAAGCAAGGAAGATATTCATGTTCTCGAAATGGATTGGGACAAGTTCGAGAAGGACCCGAAAAAGGATTTCCAAACAGTGGACGTTAACTATTATACGATTAAAAGATTACCTACTGAATTTGATTTAAAAAAGTTCGATAAAGGAACCGTTCTTGAAATCTCTTCTTTAAGATCGAAATGGGACTGGGATAAACTCATCAGACTGAAGCGTCATCTCCAAAGGTTGATAAACCCGGCACAGGTCAGTCCTGAGCAAGAATTTCAAATCTATCTGAAAGCTGAGGAATTTCTTGAGGATGATAAAGAAGAGAAAGATGATTACAATATCATCAATGGTTTTGTAAAGAACATTGTTTTTGAGAAGCTTGAAATTAAAACAACGCGGTTGATCTCCAAGGTAGATGAAGGAGGAAAGAAAATTTATACAGAACTATATGACAAGGGCGAATTTATTTACCATATTGAAGAAGAGAACGAATATCCCCCGTTACGTAACATAACCATTAAACTATTCTACCTTAATCCAGAAGCAAAACGAACGTTTACTAGAATAATGGGAATACAACCTGTAAATTATGGGTCAGTATTTTTCTACAAGAATGGTATTAAGATTAATCCTTACGGGAACTTTGGAGACGATTGGCTTGGCTTGGATAAAAGAAAAACTCAAGGTACCAGAAGATATTTTGGTAACAGAGATGTAATGGGTAGGATAGAAGCTACCGGAAAATTGCCTTATTTTAAGGAGGTTTCAAGTAGGGATGGAGGGGTCGTAAAAACCCCTGAGCTCAAACTACTAAATGATTTTTTTAGAGATAAAGCATTGAAGAGGCTTGAAAAATATGTTGTAGAAGGTATTAATTGGGATTCCGAGAATAAACCAAAGGACCCTGAACAAATAAAGGTCGATAGTTTCAAGTTAATTGGTAAACTTATTGATGGAGCTAAAGATTCCGGAAGAAGAATTGAGTTCAATGAGAATATATTAGAAATTTACGCAGAAAAGCAAATTGAAAAAACACCTCAATTGTTGAAGAATATTGAGTCTGTTAAAGAGCACATCGTAACAAAAGAGGCAAGGGCCTATATTGAACTGCAAACGAAAAATGTGAGAAACGTTTTTAGAAATCTTCGTAAACAACAAAGAGAATTGGAAAACGAGCTGGCCAAAAAATCGTTTTTTCTAGAACGCCTTGAAAAGGAAAGAAGAGAGGTAACTATTCTGGACCACCAAATAAGTCTAGGAGTAGACATCATAAGGAATCAACTAAGACAAATGAAAGATAGAATTAAGAATGGGGAACAAATTCCAAATAAAAAACTAGATGCAGTAATTGATGTTATTTTAATACAAACTGAGATGCTGAAATCGATCGCTTCGTTTGTCACTCGAGAAAATTTCGAAAATCCTGATCTGGATCCCATGTCTCAAGAAAATGAAGGAGACATGGTGGAGTTCATTAAACAATACATCGATAGGTTTCATGTTGTTAGTGATGAAAAGACCCCTGACCAAGAAATAGTGCCTCTGACATTAAAATGTCGACCCAACATTGAATTTAAACGCGTTTTCAACCCATTCAAGTTTAGAATTGTTATTGATAATCTTCTGAGCAATGCTAGAAAAAAAGAAGTAAAGGCTAAACACGTAGAAGTTACGATTGATGTTCCAGATAAAAATACTCTGGAAATCCGAATAAAAGATGACGGGGTTGGGATATCTGACGAAGATCTAAGGAGTATTTTTAATTTTGGATTTTCCAAGACTGGAGGATCAGGAATAGGTCTGTACCATGTTAAGAAGATAATGGAGGAGTACGGTAGCATAGAAGTGAATAATCATCTTGAAAATGGGGTCGAATTCATAATAAGGGTGATAAAATGACTCAAGAATACAGAATCTTGTGGTTTGAAGATAGCCCAGGTTTTGTCGAATCCTTGATAGACCCCATTGAAGAGCATGTTGAGAGCATGGGATTCAAATTCTCTTATGAAATTAAACCCGATGATAAAGAACTTGACGAAGAATTGTTGAAGAAAGTGGATCCAGATCTAATAATAGTCGACTATGGTCTTGGTAGTGGAACAAAAGGTGACGTGGTTGTGAAGAAAATTAGGGCTATTGAGCCATACGCAGATGTAATTTTTTATTCCGGAAAAATGGAAGATTACATAAATAAGATTAGTAGAGAAATTGATGGTGTATTTTTCACAATTAGGTCAAATCTATTGGAAAAAACCCGCAAATTGATAAACCGTTCTGTAAGAAAACAACAAGAACCAAACAACATGAGAGGTGTAATAATTGCGGAGGCCGTTGATATTGAAGGGAAGATGGAAAAACTTATTCTGATCGCCCTAGGTCCGGATGCTGAACGAGAAAGCGTCATCAAGAAAATTCTGGATCCAGAATGGCAGGTTCTTACTTTTAAGAAGAAATTTGATATTGTCAACAAGATTTGCAAAGAAAGGGTTAAAAATTTGAGATGCAAAAAAAGGGCAAATCCAACAAAAGAAGATGAAATAGATGCAATAATATCCGAAATCAACCAAAAAAAAGAAGCATTTATTGATGCGGAGAAAGAAGTTATCGAGATCAGAAACATAATGGCGCATGCGTCATATGATCAAAAAACTGGATGCCTGATTAGTTATGTACGGAGTTCGCCAGTGATAGTTGATGATGATTTTTGCAAGAAAACTAGAAAAGATTTACGAAAACACTCTGAAAATTTGGATGAACTCATCAAGTTGATATCCACTGAAAGTTAATCATTTTGGGAAAGTCTGCAGTGATTGATGCCCTTCCGTGAAATACTCATTACCTTTTATACATATGGATTTAATACAGCAACGCGAGCATCTGGGTTTTTTACTCTTACAGACTAGTGCTCCAAGGTCTAGGAGCGCATAATTGTATTCTTTCCAGTTTTTTTCTGGGAGCATTTTCTCTGCTAGTTCCCAGATCCATTCTTCCCTTGAATCTTTTGGCATTTCCAGTCCGTGGAAACGCGTCAACACCCGAGATACATTAGTGTCCACAATGGGCCTTCTTTGATTCTGGGAGAAACACAAGACAGCATTGGCAATATAGCGACCAACATGAGGAAGTGATATCAATAAATCATAATCTACCGGAACTTTACCATCATAGACGCCAGTGATTTTTTCAGCAATCCGCCTGAGTGCCACCCGCCTTTGCCACTGTAATCCCAGAAATCTCAAATCGTTCTCCAATTCCAAGTCGCTTGTTTGCACAACAATTTCGGGACTATGGTATTTCGCGATAAACGAGGGAAAGAATTTCTCTACCGTCTCAGCTCTTGTCCTCCTTAGCAAGAGTTCAAGGAAAAGCCATTGCCAAGGACTAAGAGTTTGTGTTCTCCAATAAAAATTTCGACCTTCCTTCTTAAACCAGGAAATTAAACGCTTCTGGAATTCTTTTGATGAAGGACTCCGTGGCAACATCGAACACCAAGCAATTTTAAGAACTGTAATCTCTCTTCTTTAAATCTATTGAACTGGCTTTGCATGCCGTTTAATAGTGAAGTTGCTAATTTGCAAATTATTCAGCAAAACTCATCTACCCTATGAAGCTTATTAAAAAGAAGATGGTGAACATGACAGATGGAACGCGCGCTGTAGTAACCAAAAGTTTTCGTTCCAGAATCTGTTTCGTGAGCTTATACAGTTTAAAGTGTCTTTTTAGTTCTGCCCAAATGAATCGCAATTTCCGTGCCTTTATCTGTTAATGAATAATGTGCTTGTATTGGCTTGGTTGTTACAATCCTCCTTTGTATCAAACCCTCTTCACTTAATTCCTTAAGGTTAAGGGAAAGCGTTCCCCTGCTTGCTATCAGCTTTGTCAAATCCGCATATCTTACCTCGCCTTTTTCATGAAGGAAAAGGAGGATTTTAATAGCTGGTTTCTGAAGTAACGAGGATATCTTCACCGTTCAAACCCTGATTTATCATGAACTTCGCTCTACTCATAATATCATAACACGCATAGATGAGCAAGGTTCAACCAAATGAATTATATGCTAATTTGTCTGATTATCTATGCGGTGGGTTTTTGGAAGCTGAGGTCCACATTATCGACCGCTACATGCAACTTGTAAAAAAATGTCTTACGATGACAAATGTTGTGTTAAGCGGAGGCAAGGAAATTGATTTGCTCGCCTTTAACCCGGTGTCAGGAGAGAAATTCCATATCGAAGTGAGAATAGCCACTGGAAGAGGATTCCGTTTAAGGCTGATTGATACGCAAACAAAAAGCGGGCGTAAACACAGGAGAGGACTAGACACGCTGAACGCAATTAAATTTACGCATCCAACCGTAGTCAACGCCGTAAAAGAAATCTTTGGCAGCAGCGAATACAAAAGGGTGCTGGTTGTTTGGGATGTTGAAGACAGCAGTGTGATTGAACAGGCGAAGAGCATTTACAACATTGATGTTTGGAGAATTTCAAACATTATAAGCGAGTTGATGCAGGAAGTAGAATCCAAAGCCTACAGAGACGACGTTTTAAGAACAATACAACTGATTTCTAAAAAAGCTTAAGCTTGCTTTTTAGCTTCGTTTGCTTGGCTTCACGAAGAATCTGGAAGAACCTCTGAACATTGTTTATCTGATGTCTGAGCAGAGACGCCTGCTCACAAGAATCGCGGAAAGCTTAGGCATAGGAGAAAGCGAGGTTCTGCGTCAAGCGTTCATGGAATACGCTAAGAGCATAAGCCTAATAACAGAAAAAGTACACGGAAAAATTTAGCCTGTGCGATCTGAAACTGTTTTTCTTCTGTAGACCATGACTGCTAGTAGTGTCGCTATCATGAATAGCAGTAGAATTATGAATGATGGAAACTCTGGAACCGTTGGAGTCTGTGGGCTTGCTGTTTCGGCCGGGTCAGCGAAAATGTAGCCGTTGCCCATTCCTACGTAGATTTTGTCGTCATAGTTTTCGAAGCATAAGGCATAGTAGGCGCCTTCTGTGGCGTTGAATGAGGTTTCCCATGTTGCGCCGTTGTACGTGAAGATTGCGTTTGCCGTTCCAGCGTAAAGTTTATCATCGTAGATGCCAAGCGAATATATCCAGTAGTCATGTTCGAAGATGGTTGTCCAGTTTTCCCCGTCATATTGGATTACTCTTCCGCTGAAGCCTGTTCCGCCTTGATAGACGGGTTTTCTCCAAGCTTGATCTCTCATTGCAAAGTAAAGCTTGCCGTTGTAGACTTGCATGTCAAGAAAAGCGTAGACGTCGGCGTAGCTGGCTGCTATACTCCAGCTTGTTCCGTTGAAAGAATACAGTTTTCCGCCTGAACCCGCGTACATTTCGTTGCCATAGACTGCAAAAGAATCTATGCTGCCGAAAGCACCAGAAAAGTTCAGTATCGCTGAAAAGCCTGTGTCCACGTGCCAGTCTGCTGGATTGTCTCCTGAGCCCTCGCAGTAGTAGAGAGTCGGTGGGTTGTCAAGCATGGTTCCCGCATACAGCTTGCCATTGTAGGTTCCTAAGGCTTTGATGTATGTTGGAACCGTGAAAACATGCGTGAAACTCGTTCCATTATAGCAGTACAGTCCGCCTTTGGCGCCTGCGACAAGCTTATCGTCGCAAGTTTCAAGCGAGGTCACGTAGGCAGGTGCATCCACAATGCCCCAGCTATTTCCGTCATACAAGTAAAGCTTGTTGTCAGCTGCAGCGTACAGGCTTCCATTGTAAACAGCAAAATCAACGATTGGATGGTTGGTGGGTCCAATAAAGTCGTGTTTCCAGCCCTGAGAAGTTATCAAGACCCATCCATCGATGAATGTGTTATCATCGATGTCGGTTTCACCTGGAACCGGCTCTGCATAGGCCCATATGCTGTAGTTGCCATAAGTCCATCCTGAAGTGGCAATCTCTTGGGTGAGAACCATTGAATCGTTCCCAGCTAGAGCGATATTGGTGAGGCTAGCGATGACTGTTGCATTAGCGTAGATCGTGAGGTTAAAGGCCTCCGCAAAGAACCCTTCATTATGCAGGGTCAAGTTCACTGCGAGCTCATACCTTAGGCCCAAGATGCTACTAGAGAGACTAGTGTTCATGACTGCGATGTCGTGGGGACCGACTTCCAGCGGGAGGGTGACCATTCCCTGAAGGAAACCAGGAGGAGGGTCTCTCGTGAAAATTGTGACGTTATAGAACCCTGCAAGGCCTACCGTGTCTATCGTAGCATTATAGAATCCGTCTCCTTGGTTTTGAGCCAAAATGGCTTCATTGGCTATCGACAATACCACATCGCAGTCGCCGAAGGGAGTCCCCTCGTCGTCTGTCACGTTCATGCTCACTTCCACCAGTTCGCCTGGTTGAGGATTTGGATTAGAGAGGCTAGCCGCAACCGAGAGGTATGACGTGTCCAGCTCATTGTTGGTCAAGTTGAGACGGGTTGAGCAGGACTGCTGCGGATCTAGAAGGCCACCGGTGACTATCGTATCGTTCTGTGTGCAGTCCCAAAGGATCATGGTGTAAGGCATTGGTGTCACAGTTGTCGGGGTTGTGGTTACTGTAAAATTGTAGTCAAGGCCTGTTCTTGAGAGGATGAGTATCGCCGAGTCATTGTCCGCGCTGTATATCCCATGTTCAAAAACGCATATGTCTTCATCCAATGTGTGGTTATGACCTATTAGCAGGGTCTGACCACTCGCGTCAAAGAGCTGAAGGACCACTCTGTCACCTGGGGGATCTACCGCCATCACCCAGAGTTTGACCAAATCCAGAAAATCGCTTTCCACATAGTCAAAAATCAAGTAGTCGAGTATGAAATTTATGAGCTTAACACTTAATTCGAAGGCGATCCCAGCAAAGCCTCCTTTTGCTATAGCTGTAAGTGTCAATCCTATGATTGATGAGGCAGATATGAAGAGCTCTTTGAGGTACTTCCGTGCACTTGCCAATCTCTCTGATATAGACGCAAAGTCAAAACTCAAACTAGCAGTCACCGAGTCAATGCCTGTCAAAGTGTAGAACTCCACGTCGAAGAGATTGATGAACCTAGTGATGGCGTCAAATGCTAGATCAGGATGCACCATCGACTTCATCAATTCCCATGCCGCTTTGAGGACTTCGATGCCATCTAGGTCTGATCTGATGACCCACAGACTTCTCCAGTGCCCATCGGCGCAGAGGCTATTGAGAGCTTTGTTGTAGAAATTGGCTGATACAAGCCCATGTGTCCTCAACCAGCTCAGGACCCCATAGACGTTGCTTACATCGACGACAAAGACACACATTAGCCTCTTTATGGGGGTCTCTTTGACCCCCCATTCATGCAGAGCCGCCATCATCTGACCATAGTTTAGCGAAGGGAGTAGGCGTGTGATCTTTATCGGCGTGGCAACAATCCCAAATGCGCTAGCAGACTGCGCATCAGACTCATCGAAGCTGAAAATGCCTGAATCCAGATAGTTCAGTATACCATCATTATCATCGTCACCCCACATCCATTGAAACCCGCCTGTTGGCTGCATCAACGGGTAATTGTCAACATTCAGCGCGTCAATGATGTAGGGCGTATCGCCTATGCCATCGCCGTTGCCGTCTACGCCGTCGTAATCGCTCCAGTAGTTGCCGCCAGAAGGATAACTGTCGTTCCAGAAGTTGGGCATCCACTTCTCAACATATCTTTGTACTACATTGCCGACGAAGTTGTTGTGGTAAATCCTGTTGTCCTCGGATAGCAAATTCGGGTGAACCCAATGTCTCTCAAGGTAAATCCCATAAGAGTTCCCTGCTACATTATTATAGGTAATGACGTTTTCTGACGATGCATAAAGAAAGATACCTCGCTCATTGTTCATCAGGTCATTTTGAGACATTATGTTGTACTGGGACCACCAACACCAGATGCCATAGGTACTGCCTTCCACGATATTGTCAAAAATCATGTTGTGCCCGTTCGTTACATCGGTAATAATCCCGTAAGTGTTCCCTCTTAAGCTATTCCCAGTGACGTTGTAGTAACCCGGCGACGAAGACCCCAAAAGACGCATGTAGATGCCGTATACATTATCCAACAGAGTGTTTCCACATACTTCACTTTGGGACGAATCAATCAGGAAAATACCTTGCCAGAAGCTCATGATTTGCGCATTCCTGAGCGTGACATTGCTTAGGGAGAATACATATATTCCCGTATCCGCATCACCAGAACCCATAACCGTATAACCTGCTCCATCAACCACAATGTTGCTTCGTTCAATCACAATTCCATGAGTATCGCTATTGATGTTGCCAGTAAGAGTGTAAGTGACATTGTCGACGGTTGAAATCGGGGCATCTGGCGGGTCGATGCTTCCGTCAGCCCTAATATAGACTGTTCCAGTCCAACCTTTAGCAGGTTGAATGTTAAACGCCAACGTTAACATGCTTATTAAAAGCAGTGTCAGCATTATTGCAGAAACAGTTTTCCTCAACAACCCTATCCCTTCTCCAAGTCTGAATAATCAATCCGAAAAAATAAAGCTTTCGAATCAATCTTCTATCGCTATTTCGTAGTTTGTGTATGCGTGTGTGTGCGTGCACGCTTTCCGCGTTTAATAGTCTCTCTTTTCCTTTAAGGAACCTGTTTCTTCTTTAATGATAATAATAGTCTCTCGAATGACCATTTTCGGAGGCACCTTCTTTCTTTCCGTGAGCACATAGTCTTCTTTTAGCAACTTATGGTTAGTGCGTCATTAGGCCTTCTTTCTTTTGACACGATGTTTCACCTTTCGAAACCTCACTCCTATCCCTTTGAACCCACTTTGGCTGTGTGGTCGGAAGCAATTTTCACTTTTTCATACCACACCTCAAAATCATCAAACGTTAAGATTCGCTGTGAACGGCATTGTTTCATTGTAAGTTGTGAATTCAAAGGTTGTAACGTTTAAGTCAAAAGTAAACGCTGAGTCAAGCCCGCTTGTTAGCCGCATCACGTTTATCGGCATGTTGCTGAAAGTGCGTAAAAAGAACGTTTCCGTTTTGGCTGGATTAGACTTATTGAAGTCACCCTAATTCCATGATAATATTCTTATCCCTGAAGTTTTTTCCACCTGCACTTCTTTGTAAGTTACGATTGCCACGTGATTTTCCACGGTGTAAAGCCATAATGAATACGCTAACGCAGCAGAAACCATTAACAACGCAATCAGCAAAACCAAGCTCGTTTTACCGCGTTATTGCATTTTTGCCTTTCCTTTTTCCTTTATATCGGTTTATCCCGACGAAATAAGGTTATGCGCCAGTTCCGTTTAAAAAATTTATCCGTCTGCGGAATTAAGGCTGAGTTCGGGGCGATTAATGTTGTGATTTTATCACGCTCTATTTAGCATGATAATATAATTTATCAGTCACAAATTAATTCAAATGCGTCAAAAATGGAACGAATACGTTTAAGTATGACGATTTACACTAAATATTTAACGAAAACGAAAAAGCTTCAAAAGGAGTGATTTTTGATGAAAAATTTGAATGGAACAACCACTGATGCGCGCGCTTGCTCTGTTTGCTGTCCGCACTTTCAACCTATCTTTTCTTTTTGACACCTGGCGTCACTATGCAGACCCGACGTCAATAAACAGGAGGTGAAAAATGATGAGTAAAAAAAGACTTTCGGTTAGAATACCTGAAGAGTTGCATAATTGGTTAAAAGACAACATCAAAGATAAAACCATGAATGATTATATAGTTGATTTAATCAGGAAGGACATGGAAGCCGTTAAAGATGCAAAAGCAGCGAAAGCAACTGAAAAAGCGAGACTTCAATTAAAACCTCAGATACGGGATTTATTGGATATGCGGAAGTTGCTTACTAAAGGGAAGCAAAGGGAATGTAACTCATGGGGAGGCGTCGAAGACATAAAAACACGTTTTTCATATTTAGATGCTTTCGAGAGGTTAGAAGACTTCTATTTAGGAGACCGTATGTTCATGGAAGACGAGATTGAAGCCATGAAACAAAAAATCGGCGAAACGACTTGGAAACAGTATTTTGAGGTTGCACTTAAACTCAGCTCAGGTGACCACAGTGCTTTACATGATGAAATCGAGAAAATCGCGGAGTATGCAATATGTGAAGGCGACTCAGAGGAAGTTGTATGCAAAGGCGTAACGCGGGGAGACGTATATGAGGCATTCAACAAAAATGAAAAATACACGATTTCTGATGTGGCTGGTAAACTGGGTTTAACTTACATGCAGGTTTACAGTAATGTCGTGCCGTGGATGAGAAATCAAGGGTTTACTATTGAGCAGAGAAGCTAAACCTAAAGTGCTTTCCGCGTTTATTAAATCTGAACTTAATGCTTTGTAAAGTGAAGTCGGAAACCTGACGTCAGTTCTGCATAGCGACGTCAGACGACAAAAAGAAAAGATACCTTAAAAGAGCGGAACACAAGACAAGCAATTCTCAACCTGATTTTTGTAATCTTAGCCATTAGTTACGCTGAATTTTTGTAATGGTCGCCCGAGAATTTCCAGAAAAAACTGAAACGCCACATGAAGAGAATGAATCGTTAAAATTCTCTGGACTCCAGCAACCGCTTTTTTGAAAAATTAATTAAGAATTTCGGAAAAATAGATCCAGATTGTGCGCGCAGTCAACAGGCGGCTGCGATTCCAGAGAGTTGAGCAGTCCTTTTTCCCTTACCGGGCGATAAGTGAGCACTTTCCCATCAAGCAATATGCAGAAAGCGCGCGCGTAATGAAGAAGAAAGACTGACTAGTTCTTGGATTGAATGGATGATCGGCTATTTTTCTACAAAGATATCAACAACTGAAATATTTCCTGACAAAGCAAAAGTCGGCCCAGACTAAATTTGTCAAAAAGAGGAGAGAAATTAGAGACACGAATAGGACTCAATACGAATAATACTATTCCCGAGGCCAAATCTTAAGTGCTCTTTCTGCTAGGACTTTCGCTCTCCCTTGGATGCCGTCGGGTCTCCACTCATCCCATTTTTTGTTTATTTCCTTTGTAAGACTGACGTTCGATTCTTGGTACCATTCTTTTTTCTTTTCGGAGAATATTTTGTTCTTGATCGACTCATTTAGACTTGGTGCTATAAGCGTCAGATTTCCGATAGTGTGTACATAAGTATCGTAAATATCTTCCCAGCTTTCACCCAGATAATCTTTCCAAGCTTGACTAAGTGTTTCAGGCATCACGTGCTCGATCCAAAGTCCGCTTAGATCCACTTTCTCAGGATGCTCTAAACTCTCTTCAAGTGTTTTCAAAACAAAACGGCACCTTTCAGGAGATATACTATAGATGGGAAGCGTGCTGAAAGACTCCTTGAACTCTGAATCGCTTGGCCAGTACTGCGCTGCCCATGATTCTTTTCCTGCAAATTCACTCTGGAGAGCTTCTGCAATGTCCTTCTGGGGTAGCTTGCAAAGGTCAGCAAAAAGCCTGTTTAAGGAATGCGTCGGCAACCTTTGAAAAATGCGTCGAACAACATACGATTCGATTGTTTTTAACACTATCAGGAAATCTTCTATGTTGATTGTTCCATTTTCGAATCCGTTGTACACCTTCAGGAGGAACGGATAATGAACTCCGACTCGCAACCTATTTAATCGTTCAATTCCTCGTCCTATGGGCATATTGCTCTCTCTTTCGGGAAACAACAACTTCTCATAGTGTTTTGAATATGTGCTAATGGTTTTGAGTTCGGAAATAACCTCATCTTGAGTTGCATACTTGAGACGCTGCCTGACCTCTCTGTATGTCTCATCTTTCTTAACGGTTGCGTGTTTGATCATTATTACATAATGCCGGATGAAGTCCTCAAGATTTTCTGCTCGTTCTAGTGTGCCCTTGCCAAGGTTCTGTTGCATAGGGAACCAAATGCTTTTGTACAATTGATCTGCTATGCTCTCATCTTCAACTGCCATCATGAAATAGTTTCTAACAAGGTCTGCTTGGGCAAGTTCTTTTCCTCTAAAGTTTAATGTCTCAAATATACGGTTTGGATTATCATCTTCTTCAAGCCTAATCGTGACCATTTTTAGTGCTCGTATACAATTCAGTAATCCTTCAAGGTCGAACCTATCTTTTTCTTCTTCAAATTTATACTCAAAGAATGCATAGGCTGCAGACAACTGATTATCTTCACCAAGCTCCTCTGAGCCTTCCGCGCTCAGAATCTTATTGAAGATCTTTCTGTCAGCTTCCGTGGGGCACAGTTTTGGCTTGTCTTCTGTCTTCTTGGCGTATTCATTGAATAGGAGGTGGTCATCTATTTCTTCAGCAAGTTTGTCATCTCCGTTACCCCTAGCTTTGTCCCTTATTAAAGCACAGAGAAGTAGCAGAGTAGCAAGTCGTTGCTGTCCATCAATGATCACTCGTCTTGTTATCTTCCCAACTTTTTCTTCTACTGTCTTAAGTACAATAGGTCCCAAGAAATGATTGGCCGACTCACCCTTGCGTAATCTCTCGTATAGATCCATCAGGTCTTCCCAGAGATCCTGCCACTGGTCCCATTCCCAGCTATATGTTCTCTGCCAGATTGGTATTACAAATTGTATTCGTGATGGAGACATAATCGCATTAAATGATGCCTCAGTTACGTCTTTCAAGACTACCCCCTGAAGATAGCTACTTAATCGCAAGTATTTTTGATTTGTGGGATATCGCGCGCGGACACATGGAAATATCTCCCGCAAAACCCCATTTTTTGGGCAATATGAAACTTGTTTGAAGTATAATCTAGTTTTGATAGAAAACATGGTGAGGACGGTTCCTGCATACCTTTTAATGCGTGCGCTGGAGTTGTGGTAGAACCATCCATTTGTCTGCACTAACCAATATGCAAACTCTACTCATGTTGGTAATGATAATAGACTTTTAAACGCAGCAAAGCATTAATAAAAGATGTGTAGGTAATCCACTTTGGTAGACTTCAAAAAACTTCTTGGAAAAAAGGAAATTGCCCAACTGATAGATCCGATTGAAATCTTTAGCAACTTAGACAAAGAAAGTGGAAAAGAGTATCTTCGACCTCCGCAAAAATCTGTGCTGGAAGAATGGTATAGGAATTTTCACACACAGAAAGATATAATCGTAAAATTGCACACAGGACAGGGCAAGACTCTTATTGGCCTGCTGATTCTGCAGTCATGCATAAACGAAGGAAAAGGACCTGCAATATACGTCTGTCCTAATAATTACCTGGTCAACCAAATTGTAGAACAAGCTAGCTCTTTTGGGATTAAGACGACGCAATTTACTGACACTAAACCTCCTAAAATGTTTCTAAATTCTGAAGCCATTCTTGTCACTAACTGTAAAAGATTGTTCAATGGAAAGTCGGTTTTCGGTGTTCGTGGTTCCCGAAGAGAGACAATACAACTTGGTGCAATTGTAATCGATGATACCCACAAATGCTTGGATATTATCCGGGAGTCATTCTCGATTATTGTGAACAGGCAGAATAAAGAAGGCGTTAATCCCATATATGAACGATTATGGGCGCTCTTTGAAGGCTCACTAAGAAGGCAAGCGCCTGGAACCTGCATCGATATTATCAATGGCGCAAACTGTCTAATGGCCGTGCCTTTCTGGACTTGGTATGATAAGCGTGATGAAGTGCTTAAAATTCTATCAGAATACAGAGAAAGCGATGATTTATTGTTTGTTTGGGATCTGCTAAAGGACCACGTTGGTGAATGCGTTTGTATATTCTCTGGGGATAGACTGGAGATAACTCTCCGACTTCTACCAGTAGATCGTATTCCCTCCTTTTCGGAAGCGAAGAGACGCGTCTTCCTGTCGGCCACGCTAACTGAGGATGCTTTCCTTGTAAGAGATATCGGAATATCACCTGAGAGCGTTACTAACCCCTTGTCTTCGAGGGATGTTAAATATAGTGGTGAGAGGTTAATTCTTCTACCTTCCTTAGTAGACACAAATTTTCAAAGGATGGAGGTAATTTCTTGGGTCCAGACTCTCGCTGCTAAAAATGGTACCTGTGGAGTTGTTGCGATCGCACCATCATTTAGTAATGCCAATGACTGGAAGACCTTCGGAGCAGAGGTCACGAACGTTAGAGAACTCTATAACAGCATTGACAAACTGAAGACTCAAGTCAGGAACAAAGAAGCTAAACATGTGTTAGTTTTAGTTAATGAATATGACGGTGTCGATCTTCCCGACAGCACCTGTAGAATACTTATTTTGGATTTGCTTCCATCATACACCACCTTAATGGACAAATATTTACAAGAGATGAGACCATCTTCTGGTATTATTCGTCGCCAACTCGCTCAAAGAGTAGAGCAAGGGATGGGGCGCGGTATAAGAGGCTCTAGTGACTGGTGCATTGTCGTAATTGCCGGAAATAACATTACAGATTTCCTTTCTGAAAAATCAAAAAGAGCATTTCTATCCAAAGAGGCTCAGTTGCAGATCAAGATTGGAGAAGAACTAGTCCACGAAATGAGGGAAGAAGGAGGACAGATTAAGACAATTGAGAACTTGATTAATCAGTGTTTGAGTAGAGACGTTAGTTGGAAAGAGTATTACAAGGATCGAATGTCCAAACTTGAATCTGATGAGCCTAAAAAAGAGCATTTAGACCGTGCCACATCTGAAAGAAACGCGGAAATCCTCTACCGCCAAGGACAATATAAGGAGGCCGTTGATAGTCTCCGAAATATCGTCAATTCAACCGATCCAAACGATAAAGGATGGCTTCTCCAATTGATGGCTACTTATCTCTACCCAATTGATAGCAAGGAGTCTATGAATAAACAACTCAGGGCTCACATGGAGAACTCAAACCTCTTCCGACCTGAAAAAGGAATCACTTACTCAAAGTTAACATCAACCGGCACAAGGGCATCTCGAATATTTGATTGGATTAAAAAACACGAATCATATAACGCAGTCATACTGGAAGTAATGCGAATTATGGATGACTTGTCATGGATTTCGCCCTCAAATTCATTTGAGCAAGGAATTTACCAACTAGGTCAAGCGCTAGGTTTTATTTCGGAACGACCTGAGAAAAAAACTGGGAAGGGCCCAGATAACCTTTGGATCATACAAGGTAAAATGTACTGGGTAATTGAATGTAAAAATCAGGTTAGAAGTATCAGAACGAAGATCTCAAAGACTGAAGCAGGTCAATTGAACAATTCAATTGGATGGTTCAAAGAATACTATGAAACAGAAGAAGGATTGCCAATACTAATTCATCCAGCAAAAGAACTTGCGCCTGGAGCCTTTGTGACGGAACCATTTTGGGTGATAACGGTGGGCGACCTAAAAAAACTGCGAGACAACACGATGAAATTCTATAAATCGTTTACAGGAATCCTATTTGACAGCTTATCTCCTAAAACAATTAAACAAAAATTGAAGGAACATAATCTAGATACAAACGATTTAGTGAAGGAATATCTTCAACGTGGCGAAAAAGAAGAGCTCTAGCGCGCTTCTTTGCCTAGTGGAATTAATACAGTATTTCGATTGCAAAGAAAAAGGTGTTCAATACTCTTTGAAAAATCTCCTCGAATTTCTCATAGAGAAGCTGCAGGCTTTCAAGCGAATGAGCCGCAAAATTTCGGAAGGCATAAGCAACAATCAAGTATTCCTCAATTCCTTTAGCTTCCGAATAGCTCGAACTCAGCAATCTTCCTAATACACCAGGAAAATCGCGATCGAGATCTTCTCTAATTCTCCTTAGTTTTGAGCTATCCAAACTAAGACTTGCCTTCCTGAATAGAAATGAGATTCTTTTGGAAAAGTATATTGGTCGATCTGCGGGATATCGAGTGTCATAGCGCGCTAGGCTGTTTAGAAATTAATTTGTTGTTGGGCTATTTATTGTTAGGAATAAAGTTTGAGTATTAGGCAAGTGCTTTGTTCGCTGAATTTAGGTTCTATTCGCGGTTTCTTGACGTCTCT
>Ga0315533_1000034_pt1 | contig 143169 bp, 141 predicted proteins | sample SalMarSW160130MG_FD_203081 | JGI IMG/M metagenome (GOLD analysis project Ga0315533, IMG submission 203081) | Salt marsh sediment microbial communities from the Plum Island Ecosystem LTER, Massachusetts, United States - Salt Marsh Sediment SW1601-30 ...
AGGCAGAAGCCACCCCGGAACAATGTATTCCAGATAGAACCAGCCAGCAAACACAGAAAAAACAAGCAGAGAAAACTAAGAAACGACAACAACCACGAAATCAACAATGATTTCTAAACAGCCTAGCGCGCGACGTAAAAGACACCAAACTCTTTAGAAAGAGAATGAAAATGAAAGGAGCTTCAAACATTTCGGGTAACTAGCTTGTTAGAGGTTTGCAGCACACGATTAAGTACTTTATTGCTCAATATGCCTTTGATTTTTGAGATATATTCGCTGAAATGTTTCCTGTGCTGGAGATATCGCCAACCGCGCAACCTCTTTTTTCTGCATAATCTAGCCCCTTTAGTTGTTAGAGTTTATGTTTGAGTTGCTGTTTAATGATTCAGTAGATCTATCCGTAAGCTGAAGCGTCTCCTTTAGAACTTTCCTCAACAACCTCTTGGTTGCATGGTTCAAAGGTGGCAACTCGTCATGCTCCGTTAAATATTCTCGGAGTAACTGATGTTCTAAGTTGCCCGATTCATTGCATGTGCACCATGCAACCTCCATTTTGTATTTAATCAAAAGCTTATTGATACGTTTATTAGTCCACTGGGTCGGTCCGGGATGCAAGTATTGTCTAAGTCTCTGTCTCAGTCCGCCTTTGGCCTCTGTACTCCCGATATAAAGAATGTCTGATTTCCCACGTAGACGACCAAAGCACTGACCTTCGCTTTTTCGAATTACATAAATCCCATGCCTTTCAGGTGCTTTTTTCAGGTACTGCTCGTTGAAAGGATGCCATTCAGAGAAATTTTTCCTGATATTTTTTAGTTGAGTTGAGTTCATACTGCACCAAACATTAGTGGCTATCATAGTGTTATATAGACTTACATAGATGATTCTGGGGTCTAATAAAATGCTTCACGTAAGCGTTGTGTGCGCTTACTGCCACAATTAATCCTTTATTGCTTCTAACAGATTACAATGGAGATGTCTCCCGCAAATCCCCCACTTTTCTTTGATTCATAGCGATATGGAATAGGACCACTAGACTTTACGATTTCTCACAAAATGTTTGATATCATCTATGCAGGAGACTAAGGCGAATCCAGCATCGAATAATATTAACCACAAAGGAAAACCCAACACTATACCCAAAGTGGCTACTATCGGAACACTAAAAAGACTTGAAAGGTGGAGTTTAGGAGGATATGGTTTTTCAACTTTTATCCCTAGGTCTTTCCATCCCCCAAGAGTCCCAACTACTCTCACTCCCTTTGTTTGGCAGTATAGACAATGACATAGCTCATGGAGCCCCAGTATGCTGAGGATGGATCCTGCATGAAAAAGGATTTTCGATCCGTTGATCGGTGTTAGTTCAAACGAGAAGCTTGGGTCATTTGTCACGAGAATCGCTATCACTACTCCTGCGAAGGTCATTACAGCGTAGGTTATGGTAGCCTTCATCCCAATACTCAATGTGCCGTCCTCCTCAAGATCCAACTTTGAATCCGAGGTGGGTGGAACATTTCTTGATCGATGAAGAAGCTCGTGTCCCTTGGCTAAAACCTTTAGAACGAACAGATATGTGATCACAGATGCCAAAAGAACAAGTGATACATCCGCGCATACTAGCAAGACCAATATGAATATAGAGGGAAATTCTAATGGGGTGCCAGATTCTTCAAGATGTAAATCAACAGTCTTGGAGGAATTCTCAAGCAAGGTCACTTCGATTTCAGCTCTTTTACCTGCCACTTGTGCAATTATTGTATAGTTGTTTTTGCCAAGGTTAAAACTACAACTACCATTGTTGTCAGTATAATCCTCGACGGCAAATTGAGGCTCTTTGTAGCTTCTAGGACGATCTTCCATAAGGAACCCACTCTTAATGATCACCTTTGCATTTTCTATTGGTGTTCCGTTTCTTTCAACCTTGACAATCAGATTGCCCGTCTCCGTGTATCTCTTTGTAACATCGCTTATTGTTCCATTCTCATTAATAGAGTAAACATAGGAAAGCTGTTTCTCCCAACCTCCTTCGGCCTTAGACCGCTCATAGAACCCAGGATTGTCAAACCTGTTTTCTTTTGATAATGTAGCATCGAAATGCTTCCACGAATTATTGATCCAAACTTCGTTCCAGACATGATCTTCCCCATGATTAAAAACAACTCTAGTATTAACACCTGCATTACATGCCAACTCAGCAAATAAAATGGCGTTTTCCTCGCATGCGCCACGTCGGACAGACATGACCCAAGTTGGTAACGGGTTTTCTGTTCTCCAATAGAAGGGGAACAAACGGAATTGTGTAGTATCCCATTTCACGTTGAGCTTAAGCCAATCTGCAATCTTGTTCATTATTACTAACGCATCAGTTTCATTCAACGACATTTCAGCAGAAATAGCAGTGATATCTTGCTCTGAAAAGAAGCTCGAATGGATTATATCGTGAACGTAGGAACCAAAGAACAATGAAGAGTAGATGAAAAGAACCCCTATGAAGGATACAATTTTCTTTTTATCCTGAATCATATGCCTACTCGCACTCGTAATCTCTAAATATTATTATACAGGAAAGATAAATGACTCGGCTTAACGAATCATAAGTGTAACAATCAATTCTTTTAAGCAAAGGCTTCCTCTATTTATATAGTGTCATGGGAAGGCGGGAATTGGGCTACCAAATATATGAAGAGTTTGGAAGATTTCCTACATCTTTCATTCACATTCTTCTCTTACTTGATAAGATCGATGAAAAGTACCGTAAGTGTATAATGCCGATTTATCTCCTTATAATTATGTTCCTAAGATTAATCAATAAAATTGCATGTGGTGCGCGGAAAACACGGCAGATGAGCAAAAGTGCCTTGAGAAGCTTGACCGAAGAATGGCCCTTTTTCGAGTGTAAACTCACACTAATAGGAACTTTCGTACTCTTTGTTGCCATATTGATCACAGTTGTCACAGATTTTGGTTTTCCAATGAGGCTTGGTTATGAGTTGTTGATACAAAGCTTTGTTGCATTGCTTGCAGTAGTGCCTGCAGTTTCATTGGCTGTCATGGAAATTTCTGCATCTAGCTACTCGATAAAACTATCAAGAATCTATCGAAAAAGCATCTATTTTTGGTACCTTGTTGTGCTTTACATAACAATAATCATTATGTCAATGTTCGGATTATTATATTCAGATCAAAACATCTCAACAACTGCACTGAATACTTTAACTACAGAATTAGCTATGTTTGGAGTTTTATACATCATACCGTACTTCCTTGCGACAATGAGGTTATTACATCCAGAAAAAGCTATTCAAAAACTTGGACAGCAAATAAGAGCTGAATCACTCACGCTCATAGTAGAGCGGAAACCTGTAAGTCTAATTCCTCCACCTGAAGACCCGCTTTATCCTCTACTAGACATTGCTTTACAAGCCATGAATAGAAGGGATATAGAGTTGTTAAGACTTGCACTTGATGAGACTGTAAGAAGATATGCTAAAGTCCTAACTTTTTTGGAAAACCAACGACCAATACAGAAATCCACTGCAACTGAGGTCATTACTGAAACAATGTTCTCACACAAGATGAGAGAAGTAATTGAGCATTTCCTCAATCATCTTAGAACCTTGGTAAAAGTTTCTTTTGAACAAAAAGATGAACAGAATGTGATATGCATGATTGAATATTTTGGCAGCTTTTGCAAAGAAACGATGAATTACAGGTTTATTGAAGCTCGGGCGTCTGGAACCAATCGGCCTGCTTTTTCATGGATATACGAAATCAGTAGTTTAGGTGGAAAATGCTCGGTGTTGGGCTTTTGGGACGGAGTTGCTTGTTCACTAAGGGTTCTATCCAATCTAAGCGACGAGGCAATGCGACGGAAATACCATGGGCTTCAACATAGTATTGCATCATTCGTGAAAGATCTTTTCACAATCGCCATGAAAAATCGCTTAATACCAGTGCATTTTATCCCAGCGGTGGCATTTGAGAGTATGAGCAGTGTTATCGAAGGAAAAATGAAGTACGGGATATATGACATAAATCTCCATTATCAAATCAGCGATATGAATAGTATCTCACTTGAGGTAATAGACAAGACAGCGAATTCTATTTATGATATTCGTATGGCTGTATTATCAAGATGCTACGAAAGAATGTTATCAATTGCATTGTTTGACTTCTATCGTGAAAAAGGAAAAAACCCAAAGAAAGTGGCGAAAGTTATCTATGAGACGTTGCAGATTCAGGCTCCTTATATGTTAACTACGCTTAGATTCCTGCTCGAAGATAGAGGCGTAAGAAGAGTATCCTATCCACAGTTTAACTATTCTCCTAAACAGGCCATAGAAGACTTGCTGGAAAATGGCTTAGGTAGGAATGCAATAAGAGCCTCTGGTTCAAACAAAATGATCTACGTGAGAGAAATCTGCACAGATATTCAGGAGATATCACGCATATTCTATAAATTACGTGATGAGGAAATAGTAGACAAGGTTTTAAACATCCTGTTCAGGGTTCATAGGTCCTCTAAGGATCCAAAGGATTTCAGAGTTGCAGATATTGAGATGTCACTTTGTGCTATGGGTTATGGGGCTCTGTACGAAGATTTAAAAACTTCAGCCCTGAGGGTTATGACTTATCTTGAGACTCTAGCCGTCTCTGAAGTAGAGAGTTTTTCACAGCCTGAGAAAGCTATACGAATAGCTATGCTAGTTGCGTATTTAGGGGCTGCTGCTATAGACTTTGGAATGACAGATGTTGCTGATCAAGCTTTAAAGAAGTTGATCAAATTCGAGGAGAAATACGTTAATGTCCATGGAGGTCTCCCTACGCTGAATCATATGAGTCTCTTGGTCAGAAACTATCCGGTCACAGCTAGAACCTGGTCCAGGGACGACACATATTTGAGCCGCAACAGTAGATCTTGGCTGTTTCGCCTATCCTCCGGACACATTGACACATTAACTTATAGGAAACTTTTGTCCGATCGAGCAATCGATGGATTTTATAGTATGTATCTGGCAAATTTTCTTCCAAAAGGATATTGAACGTGAAACATTTGAGTCTATCTAGGATCTATTGTTACTATAGCTATTGCAACGTCTAAAGTTTCTAGTTACTGTGTGTATCGTGCGCGCCGATTAGTGTACTTGCTCCTTCATATTTCATGCCCAAATCTCGTCGGCTTCCTCTTCACATTCCAGTCTACAGCTTTCAGCTCTGTGCACGTACTCAAAGGGCATAGTTGCCCGATGTAACGCTTCTTTTAGGGTAAACGGGTCCATCGCGTCAGCGAGCTGGGTAGCCCTCCAATGCCTGTTTCCATCTGAGGCAGGCGAGTACATATAAGATACTTAAGCCCCGCCTGAACTTTTTTGTAGGGCACCAGCTACGCAACATCGTGATGCAGATGGATACGCTAGAAGGTATCCTAAGGAAGTAGGGTAACCCGCGAAAATCTTCTGCACAATCACGCGGAGTCCCGGCAAAGCCACAACCGCTTCAAAATCAGGTTGAATAATCTGTATTACGCATTTGTAGAAAAAAAATAGGCTGTTTTTTAGTATATTTAATGAATGTTGATTTAGTGGTCTCAGACATTGGTTATACAAAAAAAGTTGTAATGGTTCGCCGCCGAAACAAAAAAGCCCGCGGGTTAGGGTCTAGCTCTAGGATACCTTCATGCGTATCCCACTGCATACCCATGTTGCGAACTCCGCGTTAACTATCCCACCCGCTGCATCGTGATTCACCAAATGTCGCGTAAACAATTCACCCGTGAATCTCAGAAGAGTATCAAAACCCCGCATGTAGAGTATGAATCCACAGCCTTCTGAACTACCTAGCTTCCCCGTTTTTAAAAAAAAGATTTAGAATTTCGCGTTTAGCGTATGTTAAACGGCAATGGATAAGATATGTTATCAATCGTGGATTCGTGACTACGCGAGCGCGCGCATGTTAAGGCTATGTTAAACAATTTCCTAATAAATAATGTTATCGGGACACATGAGTAACCATTACAAAAAGAGTATCGCAATTTAAAACAAGCAACGGGTTAGGCTGTGCCCTAATTCCCACGAACTTACAATTTAATCAGGGGATGTCGGGACATTGAGACGACTCAGAGTTGTGATTAATCGTGCGTTAGGGGCTTCTCTTGGGTTAAGTTCAAAGTTAACCCACGACTAGAGGGTATCACGCATGCTCACCATTGCGGGGAAGAGAAGAGATACATCGTTTGTGACTTTTAACCCAAGTATCACAATATGGAAAGTTGTTCTATATGCAATCTACATAAAACTTTTAAATTAAAACCAGTGTATAATCAACTGGGTAAAATTCGTGAAAAAAATTGCCGTTTGCTTCCTTGTTGCATCACTATTAACTTATGCACTTTGCGTTGCAGAAGTCAGAGCAGCAGGTCCATTTGACATGGTATGTCCAAACTGCCATGGAACAGGAACTATAATATCTCATAACACTGAAACATGCCCTGTTTGTCATGGTGAGGGAGAGGTGACTACGACGAATACTTGTCCAGTCTGTCATGGTAGTGGCGAGACAACTGTTTGGCAATCGTGCACCCATTGTGGCGGAGATGGAGAAGTCACGCCAAGTGTGATACTAAAAAGCATGAATGGATACGGTGTGCCTGTTGGTCTCGATTGGGTCGCAAGGGTTGAAGGAGTCTTTCATAATGAAGAGGATGTAGGAACCTATGGAAAAGCAAGGTCTGAAGTGAATACTGTAACTACAACATATTATCATACCTCAGCAAAAACGTATTTTCCTCCGCACCAAGACATAACCATTACAATAGACACACCTGAGATTAAATTGATGACGGATTGGACATACACAATCTACCTATATTCTGTGGACGATATTACATGCCCCGATTGTGGTGGAATTGGCGGGAAATCTGTGCTTGTCACTTGCAGTGAGTGCAATGGTGCAGGGACTGTTACAACTACTGAAGCATGCTCAAATTGTCAAGGGACAGGTCACATCACTACAGAGACCAGTGATACATGCTCAGTCTGCAATGGAAGAGGCTATGTGACAAATTGGACTAGCGTATCTATTGTTGCTATTGCGATAATTGGCGTGCTCATTGGAACCTCAGCTCTCGTTGTCTATAGAAGACGTAGTCAGAAACAGTGATTTTCTCTTTTTTCTTTAATCGTTTTAGAACAATCTCGTTGATTGAACATGAATTGACAAAAAACCTAACTCTTAAAACAATAGAATCGCGTGAGATTATATGCAGATTATAACCTCACCATTTTACAGATAAAGGAGAATTGAAGATAAATTACCGCTCTATCACGATGCTCCCGCTCGGCAACGCAGCGACAACCCGCCAACCCTGTTTAAGAGACTCTACCAATTCCGCTTCATCTACGATTTTCTGTGTCCCTAATCCTGCGCCGTTGGTTTCAGTTTCTTGTTTCTGCTTTTTCTTTCTCAACTTAACTCCCGCATTGGTCATTAATTCCCTTTGTTCAGGTGTCAGGGTTTCTTTGAACTTCTCCAACAGTTTAACTCGCTCTTCCACGGTTGCTTGCGTAATATCCAACCGCTTATACGCTTGCTTATATAACGCTCTTTGCTCAGGCTCAGGTGGAATAACATAGCGGGCTTCTATGTCCGTCATTTTCAGCTTGTGTCCCATCCAATATTTTAGGATAATTGGATGCCTAACCTCTAACGCTAGGTAAGTTTCGAACATTTTTCTTAGCCTGTGCGGAGACGCCTTAATGTGGATTCGTTCGCCAAGCCGTAAAACCATTTTCGTCACAGAATTAACCGCAAGCTTTTCGTAAGGTTTAATTTCGCCAACAGTTAAAGGCGTCGCGTCTGTTATGGTTTCGCCTCGATTTCGCCTTATCTGTAAATAAAGCCTTAAAGCCTCAACAGAGTTAGGTCCGAGGAATGTTTCATATTTTACCTGTTCTTTACGTCTTATCACGTTCAGGTCAATGTATTGTTCGCCTTGCTCTAAATCCTGTTTTACGTCGCCATAGGTTAATTCGATAAAATCTTCGCGGCTCATGCCACTGTCTTTTAATCCTCTGATAATCCATTTTTGCTGGATAGTTGCGATGGTGTCTAACTTCTTAAATTCCTCAATGGTTATCGGTTTCAGGCTTTCAACGATGCCCACATTCGGCGTGCCAATGCTTAACCTTATACGGCAATTATATTTAATCAACGATTTAACTGCTGCGTGGATGCTGGATGCGACGCCTTTCCTATATCCTTTCTTTTTGCAAAGCCAATTAACGAATAGGTCCATCTTAATGTCCCAATCATTTAACGCAGTTTCTAAATCCGCTTTCGCTTCCTTTCGCCATTTCGCAATGGTCTCATCAGGGTTTAACTCGCTGAACTCATGCCAAAGCATCAAGCTCCGCGAATAAACACGTTCCGTGTGTTTACTTCCGCTTTTCTTTACTGCCAGCCTGTTAAAGAGTCTCTGAACGGTTTCAAATTGCTTCGCCCACTTTTCATATTCGCTTAGTTTTTGCATTTTTTTCCTCCTTTAATTTTTTGAGGTTCGCTGTTACGGATTCCTCGTTTAACTAAAGGCTTCGCCCTTTAAAAGGCTTACTTTATAAGACATATGGGGAACGATAACTATACTTGTCTTCTAGAAGATACGTCTACTAAATTTTAGCAACTATCATGGCATGTGCCTTGTCGTATGGTTCTAAATGGACAATTTCCTCTGTGCAGAAGCCTCGGTTTTCCAAGACTTTAACTTCTCGCCTGTAAATTTCTGATGGCTCTTTCGTTACATCTATGCTTTGTGCTTTCACGGCGAGCATTATCCATCCGGACTTTTTAAGGAATAAACCTGCATTATCTGCCAAAACCTTAGCTTGCTCCGGCTGAGCAATATCACAGTAGATATCATCAACTTTGCCGCTGATAAACAGTGCATATTTTTCTGGGAAACGAGCATCCTCCAGTATAGGCGACATGTTAAGCCGGAAGACGCATACGTTATCGACAAGTTCCCTTGTGGGTCTCGGTGCAAACTCAACACAGTAAACACGGCCTTTTTCGCCGACTATGTCTGAAACGTGGCTTGCTGTTGTTCCGGAGGCTGCACCGAGATATAGGACCTTATGGCTTGGTTTTATTGGAACGTTTTTTAAGCCTTTTAGGATGGCTGCAGCAAGTTTGCTTCTAAAGGGATCCCAGACACGGTATTCCACACCTTTATATTTTATGAGTTTTTCGCCGTAAACGTTTCTATTCGGCGTTAGGTTTTTCGTCGCTAGTCTTTGAGCCCCATTTTCCAGTGTTACTTGGTATATTGCTGGAAACTGAGGATGTGGTTTAACGCCTACGTGCACGTCTCTTCTTTCTCCTCTTCATTTGTTTCGATTTTCTTGTGGGGATTTGAGGGGGCTGAACATATTTTCGGTGAATTTCTTCAATTCTTTTTTCTAGATCGGCTTTCAATTCTTCGCCTATGTATCTGCTTCCGAAGGCATCTGCTCTTGCAGCTATTGCCAGTTTTCCAGCCATGGCTCTGGCGATTTTTCCCCTTTGCCATTTTTTCGCTTCATGTAAGAGGGTGTGTTGGAAAATTATTCCGTGTTTCGGTGGTCGTGTCCCAGTTTTAAGTGAACGGAAAAGAGCTTTTTCTGCTCCTATGACTTGTATTGTGCTTGAAGGCATCTTGGCAAGATTTGTTAAACCTCCGGCTAGTGCGATTAAACGTGCGCCCAACAAAGAGCCTGCTAATGCTTTTATGTTTGGCGTAACATCTTCCATGGTTGTGTCTAGATAACTTTCTAATGATTGCCTTAGCTGGTATAGCTCCAGAACGTTTTTGCATAGAGTTTGGATTTGTGTGATGTCTGTTTCCGATAGGTCTGCACCCATGGAAGTTTCTGCTGATTTGGTTATCTTTTCAGCATTGGATTTCGGTACGTCTTCTTTCTCTAATCTTTCGTCTGTGAAGTTGCCTTTGTTGCCGAGCTTAAAAACTAGGCGAGCGTAAGTTTCATGCTTGTCCAGTAGGCGGTCAAGCTCTGGAAAGTGCATGCCATACCATTCTCTTGCGCGGCTCATAAACAGGTTTGTGGTTTTATCTAAATCATCAATGGTTTGAATTGCTTGCGTTATGATCAGATCTCTTTTCTCCACAGCCCTTTTAACCCTAAGTTTAGTAATTTCTAGAGCAACGTCACGCATCCACGTTTCAAGTTCTATTGTGTCTTTTACAAACCCTGTTTTGACGGCAAACTTTTCCATATTGGAGCGAAGCATCTCTCGGGCTTTGAACGGTTTCGCAACTTCAACGTTGACGTTTAGCTTTTCTCGAACAGCGTTTGCTAGTTCCGGGCTTTCAAAAACAAAAGTGTCAAAACCATTCTTAGCAAGTTTATCTATCAGCTGGCTGAGTTCATCCACGAATTTTCCAGCTTCAATTTTTGCGAGAATTTTCGCGGCTTTTTGTGGTTTTTTGGGAAATAGAACACTTCCTATTATTTCGCTTTCTTTATTGAAAGCCAATATCCCAAAGGCGGATTCGATTATTATTGCTCCCACTTTCTGCCGCTCCTCTTTAACTCAACTAGCTATTCCTAGGCTTTATCTCAAATATAAACTGAGCAAGCTTTTAAATGTGATAAATGAGAAAAAAGGCTGTGAGCGAACCAAAAAGGGCTAATTAGAATGGGAAAAGAAAAGAAAAAAGGAGGAGATTTGCGTTTGAGTCTTTCGGTTTTGATTGTCGCATCCGTGACTTCTTCCAATTTAGTAACACCTCGAGCCAAGAGTAAAGCAATCACACATAAGATTACATAGAAGTTTGCAACAATAAGGCATTGTCGTACTTGCAACCATCACATACTGCAGTTTAATTTATTTCTAAAAATATCACCACTTTTATAAGCAGTTAACCTTTACTGAAAACAGTTCGTGGTGACAGGGCATTTGAAGACTAACCGTTTATGCACGAATTTGGCTGGTTTGAGGCTTGCCAATCCGACGATGTTGGCTTCTGGGATTCTGGGTTTGTCTGCAGAGTCATTGAGCAATATTGTGATAGGCGGGGCTGGTGCCATAGTTACCAAGTCTGTTGGTTTAAAGCCGCGGAAAGGCTACGCAAATCCAACGGTCGTTCAGACTAGCTATGGCTTAATCAACGCCATGGGGCTTCCAAACCCTGGAATAACCGAGTTTGTTAAGGTAATTCATGAAGCAAAAAGTTTTGGCGTTCCAGTTATTGTTAGTGTTTACGGTTTCTCAGCGGAAGAATATGGAACAGTAGCTAAAAAAGCTGTGGACGCTGGAGCAGATGCCGTGGAATTGAATGTCTCCTGTCCTCATGTTGAGGAGACAGGCTCAGAAATTGGGCAAAATCCAAAAATCCTAGCCGAAGTTGTTAGAAAAGTGAAGGCTGTAATGGAAAAACCCGTTTTCGTTAAGCTGTCTTCAAACGTTACGAATATAGCAGAAATCGTAGAAGCTGCCGCAAAAGCTGGTGCAGACGCATTAACAGCCATAAACACTGTTAAAGCCATGGCAATAGACACGGAAACAACTGTGCCTATCCTGAACAACAAAACAGGCGGATTATCTGGTCCAGCAATAAAACCAATCGCGATTAGATGTGTCTACGAAATTTACGAGCGAGTAAAAGTGCCAATAATAGGGTGCGGAGGCATAACAAACTGGCGTGACGCAGTTGAATTTCTATTGGCAGGAGCAACAGCCGTCCAGATAGGAACAGCCATAGCCTTGAAGGGACCAAGCGTGTTCAAGAAGGTTACGCGTGGAATTGATGCTTATTTGAGAAGGAAAAGTTTCAAGAGTGTGAATGAAATTGTGGGCTTATCACATTGCAGCTAACAAGTTGAGAACTACACACATTCTCAGCGTAGAAACTGAAAGCCCCACCGTGAAAATCTTCACTTTCAAAGACAAACAATGCGCAAGGGCTAAGCCCGGCCAGTTTCTTATGCTTTGGATTCCAAGCATAGACGAAATCCCGTTAAGTATACTTAATGCAAAAGAAAACGGCATAGTATCTGTGGCGGTTAAAAAAGTTGGTGAGGCAACAGGTGCTTTTCACGAAAAAAGTGTAGGCGAATTAGTAGGTGTCAGAGGACCTTTTGGAAACAGTTTCACCTTAAAAGGAGGCAGAATACTAATGGTTAGCGGAGGCACAGGCACAGCTCCAATACTATTCCTAGCTGAAAGATTAGCATCCAAAACGGCAAAGCTGGTTTTCGTGACAGGCGCAAAAACAAGAGAAGAACTACTGTTCATGAAAAGGTTAAAGAGGATACTTAGCGGAGAAAAAACACAGCTTATAGCAGCGACAGAGGACGGCAGTTACGGCATCAAAGGCTTGGCCACAAAACCGCTGGAAAGGCTTTTGGAAAGAGAAAGATTCGACATGATTTACACTTGTGGGCCTGAACAAATGATGCGAAAAGTTTTCGACCTAGCCGAGAAATATGGAGTAGCCTTAGAAGCAAGTTTAGAACGCTTGATGCGGTGCGCCATAGGCTTGTGTGGAAGTTGTGTCATAGGCAGATACCGTGTATGCAAAGACGGCCCAGTATTTACGGCAAAGCAGTTAAGCGATGTCAAGAGTGAATTTGGAATTTCAAAACGCAATTTCAATGGAAGAAAAATTCCGTTGTAGAAAATTTCATGCTTTCATGTAATGCATAATTAGGATGACGTTTACTCCGTCGCCATATTACAGAGCTGAAATATTGTTGATATAATCGCCATATATTTTTGATCTCGGAGAGGGCTTTGAGAGACGAAAATAAACCTAGAAAAGATAGGGACTCAGATTGGAAGCGATACACGATTTTTCATGCATTATTTGAAGCTTTGAAAGATAAGGAGAAGAAACCTAAGAAACGATAAATCGCTATTTATCATTTTCCTTCTGGTACGCGTCGATTAGGTAGTTGAATGAAAAGGGCTTTAATTGAACGCTTCCCTTTATACTCATTAGAAAGATTTTGAAATCTGCAAGGTGTTTGCCCCAGTCTCTTCTGAACACGTGGTAGAATTTGACAAAATCCGCATAATCCTTATGCACTGAAACCATAATTGCGTCTGAATCCATCCCTTGACCTGTGCTCACAAAAACCACGTTAGGCTGTGCTGCCGCCCATTTCTTTCCTTTCTCCAAAAGAGGATGCACAAGCTCCTTCGTACGAGAAAACGTAAAGGCTATTATGTCAAAGCCCAAGTAAGGAAGGTTCGGGATTAAAGTGTATTACTCTATGGCTTCTTTTTCCAAAGCCTTCCTTAGACGCGTTACTGTAGGCTGTGAAAACCCTAAGATTTTTGCCAAATCTCTATCGCTTCGCTTCGAGTTTTTAATCAGTGCAAAAAGCAGTTTTAATAGTTTTTCTCGTTTCATAGTTTAACATTTACACTAAACCATTTATGAAACTTTTTATTAATTTTGCCAAGACTGATAACGATGTGGTGTTTTACGGATTTCGTAGTAAAGGATATAAGTTACTTTTGTTCCGTGAACATTAATTGAGGATATAGAAAAATGAGTCTTTGGAAACTGCGGTTGTCCATGGTTGGAACCCTAGCAATAATAATCGGCTTGTCAACACTATTCTTCACGGTAATTCTAAGTTTGGCAGGCTCCTTAAATCTAATAACTTTGGGCATTTTGATTGTCACTTTCAATATTTTTCAGTGGTTGATCTCTCCTTACATAATTGATGCCCTTTATCATGTACGGGAAATTTCAGAACATGAAAATCCAAGGCTCCACGAAATGGTTAATAATCTCAGCAGAAAAAGCGGAATAAAAAAGCCGCGGCTCATGCTTGCACAAATTCCAATTCCGAACGCGTTTGCATATGGCTCGCCAATAGCTGGAAACCGAGTTGCAGTCACTAAGGGCTTATTGAAGACGCTGGAGTCTGAGGAGGTTGAAGCTGTTATTGGGCATGAGCTTGGCCATCTGAAGCATAGAGACCTCCAGATAATGATGTTTGTCTCTGTACTGCCTGCACTCCTTTACTACATTGGTTATTCGCTTATACTCTCATCCATGTTTGGCAGACAAAGACAGGAAGGCGGTGGAACAGCAGTGTTAGCCATAGGCTTCATGGTTTTCTCATGGATCCTGAACATGTTCATACTTTACTTAAGTAGATTACGCGAATACTATGCTGACAGGCACAGCGCCTCAATTGTTGAAGATGGCCCGCGCAAACTTTCAGAAGGGCTGGCAAAAATAGTTCACTCCACCAGAAAGATGAGAAAAACCCGGAAGAAAACACGACAGTTAAACGCTTTTAAGGCGTTATTCATTGCTGATCCAGACCGTGCAGAAACAGATTCCATGGCAATATCACATTTAGCAGTTGTAAGTGACCAAAAACTGGTTCAAGACATTCTATCACAGAGGATGACAACGATGGACAGGATTACTGAAGTCTTTTCGACACACCCAAACATAGTCAAACGACTGAAGGCTCTACAAGAATTAAGCTAGCAACAAATGACTAACTACGATTATAATTTGCCGATTAAGGATTAACATCTATATTTCAAGTTCATAAATCATAGTTGCTTCGACAAAGAATTGTGTGACAACTGCCGTTTTATATTCACTCTTGACAACATCATTACAACCAAGGAATGATATTGGCAAGTGTTTTCTACCATCAGAGAAAAAGCTTACGCAGATCTACAATGAAGCAGATTTGAAAGTATCAGCACATGCACCTTAGTAAACTCGATTCGTTCAGAGGGGCGCATTCCAATTTTTCGGTTCATGTGATTCCTCTCAACATACCTTATCGTATATCTTAATAAATCGGTTCTTTCACTGACCGATATATATCGAGAATCGATACAAATGACCCATCTAGCAATCCTCTATTTCGTTCAGCATAGCAACGCTTTTTTCCCAAGTTAGACAATTTCCAAGATTTCTGCTGTTCCTTTATCTTAGCAAAATGTTAAAGGTAACAAGCCAATAATTGTAATTAAAGTCATTCAAATGTGATCTACATGCAACCGCAAAATGTTTTTTCCGAAATTGAAAGACAAGAAAACGAAATGGCACAAGCCTTGATGGAGCTTATTCGCATTCCAGCAATAGCGCCTGAAAACGGCGGACAAGGAGAATTAAAGAAAACTGAAAAACTAATGCAGATATTAGAGAATGTAGGCTTCGACAAGATAGAACGGTACGACGCAGAAGATGAAAGAATTCCCTCCAAAAAGAGACCAAACATCATAGCACACTACTATGGAGAAGACATCGCCGAAAAACTTTGGATAATAACGCATTTAGACGTGGTTCCACCAGGAGAAGAGTCTCTTTGGACCATTACAAAACCGTTTGAACCAATAATTAAAGAAGGACGAATTTATGGACGAGGCAGCGAAGATAATGGACAATCCATGGTTGCATCCGTTTTCGCGGTTAAAACTCTGAAAAGTTTAGGCATAAAGCCGAAAAGAACAGTAGCTCTAGCCTTTGTTGCTGATGAGGAACAGGGAAGCACCTATGGAATCACACACCTCATAAAGCAAGGACTCTTCAAAAAAGACGACCTAATAGTTGTGCCAGACAGCGGAAACGAGAATGGAAGCTTCATAGAAGTAGCTGAAAAAAGCGGTCTATGGTTTCGAGTACGCACAATTGGAAAACAGACTCATGCCAGCAGACCTGACAAGGGCTTAAACGCCCATCGCATAGGAATGGAATATGCCTTAGCGCTGGACAAGATGTTACATGAGAAATACTCGCTTAAAAACGAATACTTCGATCCACCGGAAAGCACTTTTGAAATGACAAAGAAAGACAAAAACGTTGATGCCGTGAACATAATTCCGGGAGAAGACATCGTTCATTTTGACTGCCGAATACTGCCAAGCTACAGCCTACAAGCAATATTAACCGATATTCACGGGGTTGCGGAAGAGTTTGAAAAGAAGACTGGAGCAAAAATAAAGATTGACGTATTGCATAAAGGTGTGGCTCCACGACCTACAGACGCGAACTCGAAAATAGTTGTCATGTTAAGAGAAGCAATTACAAAAGTCAGAGGAATAGAGCCAAAAGTTGGAGGAATTGGCGGAGGAACATGCGCGGCTTTCTTCCGAAAAATAGAGGTCCCAGCGGTTGTTTGGAGCACAATAGACGAGATGGCGCATCAACCAAATGAATATGCGAAAATAGAGAACCTAGTTAACGACGCAAAAGTATTTGCTTATCTAGCAGTTTCGTAGTTTGATTCAACACTTCCGAAGCACTTGGCCCCTTTCTGTTGCGAAAAGCTTATATGGATGGATAATCCATCCAACATTTATGAAAATTCACTCGTCCAACACACGGAAATTGGCTTTGTTTAACATTTTAGTGGCTTTATGTCTTGCAATGCAGTTGACGCCGAGACCCCCAAACGTGGAGTTTACATCTTTCTTCACATTTACTGTTGGAGTAATTTTCGGAGTTTTGTATGGTAGTTTCTTTGGTTGTACTATTATGTTTGTTAATGGTTTTCTTTCGCCGTATGGTTTCGCAGGTTTAATTATGCCCTTCCAAATGGTTGGGATGGCGATACCGGGGATTCTTGGAGGAGTTTATAGAAGGCTAATGCCCGAACAAATTAATTCAGCAAGATTTTGTACTGAAACAGCCATTGTAGGAGCCATTATTGCTTTAATTTACGACCTAGTTACAAATGTAGGGGTAGTTTTCTACTATGTTCTATCCGGGACGAACATCGCTTTGGCCATATTAACAACAATAGTCTGTGGTGTGTTCTTTTCAATAGTTCACATATTCTCCAACACTGCTGTCTTCGGAATATTAACTCTACCATCAATAAAGACTTTAAACAACCTAGTAGGAGGTGAGAAGAATGGTTGAAAAGAGAACGCTCATTTTTTTAACATTAGCCACACTTGTATGGGCCATATCTATATCAAATCTCGCAGCATACTTCTACCTTCAAAATACGACATATACCAAGCAAATAGGTGAAAACCAGCAGTCCCTAAATAAGACGGCTTCAAACTATGATGAATTAATGAGTAAATACAACATACTGCTGAGCGAGTACTCCGTGCTTTATGGCAGCTATTCCTTCCCTGGTGCTAATTTCACTTTACTAATGGGCTCACTTGGCAGATTAATTGATAATCTAAAAGGCAACTATAGTTCCCTTTTAACGAATCAAGAAGATCTTAATGAAACTTACTTCATGCTAAAAGAGGATTATCAACTAGTTTACCCTGAAGGCAATGTGACAGGGGAGAATTTTGGAGGATTGCTGAATGAGTATTATGATTTGTTCAATTTGCTTGCGATAAGAGAGCTTAGCTTGTTACTTAGTGAAACAGTAACACTAACTGTTAATGTTTGTATAGATTACGGAAATGGAACGATAGATTGGCACAATGAAACAAGAATGCCTGCAGGTTCTTCCCTGTTTCAACTAACACAAAAAATAGTCGAAATCAATTATACCTATTATCCTTCGATGAAGCCAGGACATGTTCTCGTGGATTCAATTAATGACAAAAAAGCGTATACTGTTGGCTATTCTGAGGGGTGGAGTTGGATTTGGTATTACTGGGATGGCGACGAACAAGACTGGAATTCAGGCCCAGTTGGTTGTGATGCATGGATGCTGAAAAACGGCGGCATCTGTAAATGGAAATTTGAGCATTGGTCTTGGCCCTAACCCTTAACATTTTTAAAAGGTTAAGCATATCCATATTAGGTATTCTAGGATGCCTCAAACTATGAACACAGTATCAGAAATCTTTAGCAGAACTAGAAGAGAAGGGAGAAAATATCTACTTGAAACTGAAGCTAAAATTGTTTGTATGGAATACGGGATTCCAGTCACCATGTTTAAACTGGCGAAAAATGAAGCGCAAGCCGTTGAATTTGCAGAAGAAATTGGATATCCGGTGGTTCTTAAAATTGTTTCGCCAGACGTTATTCACAAGTCGGATGTTGGCGGAGTTATCATTAACGTCAAAGATGCAGAAGATGTTCAAAATGCTTACAAACAAATAATGAATAGCGTCAAAAAGCATAAGCCAAACGCTAAAATAGTTGGCATGTTAGTTCAGGAAATGGCTCCTCAATCAACTGAAATCATTGTAGGCGCAACCAAAGATCCGCAATTTGGTCCTACCTTAATGTTTGGATTGGGCGGAATTTTTGTGGAGATTTTAAAGGATGTTACTTTTCGAATTGCGCCTGTAACAGAGGATGAAGCCCGAGAAATGATTACTGCGGTTAAGGCTTATCCGTTGCTGAAAGGGTATAGGAATACGCCACTAGCAGACATAGAAGCCATAGTTGGAATTTTGTTGAACACTTCAAAACTTGTCATGGAGCACCAAGAGATCAAAGAGCTCGATTTAAACCCCATAATGGTTTATGAAAAGGGAGCAAAAACAGTAGATGCAAGAATCATCCTAGAGTAAGAACGGGCGCTTTTGTGTCTGACGTCCTATTGCAGAGTTTTTCAACCAATAGGGGATGCCCCCTATTTTTTTCAGTACACGCGCTCTACTTTCAATGTAATCGCATACTATCTTCATGAAAAGTCTATTGCCCTCATCTGCTAACTCATTCACTCATGCGCACTACAATAAATTCAGTCATATACAAATAAGATTTTATATCCTGAGTTCGGAACATACGATGCGTTATGATGTGCAATGGATAGTTTTACTATCGCGTCAAGTTCCTGCCTTTCTGTTGCCTCCCATGCCTTTGGTTGGTTGGATTAAAGTTTAATCCACATACAGTCGATGTCGATGGTTGGCAATCGGTGGTTATGGAACTCATTTTTCTTGCGGGATCATTGAGATTGGATTGTTTTTTTACCCGTTGTCCTGACGAGTATCTCCATTCTTGATCGGTTGGAACAATTTGGACATTTCAAGTACTTCCAACCACCCTTCCTGTTTACTCCGTGGGGGCTAAAGAAATCGGTTAATATAGATATTTCGAATTCGTAGCCGCATCTTTGGCAATGGTAAGCAGTAGCTTTGGCGTGCCAGAAGATGAGGATCATCAAACCACTCGCTGCCAACGCAATCCAAACATACCAGTATGAGAGAAGCAGGTAGATACCTGTAAACCCGAGAACCGTCAAATATAGTGCAATGTAAATGAGTGTTTTCAACCAGTCTTTTTTTCTCGATTTACGATAACTGAACAACCCATATCTCCCTGCAATTAAATATAGTCGAACATCTGGGATTTATTTTTATCTTTTTGTCTTAGCGTATGTCTTTTTTAGAGGGAGAGTGAGAGTTGGTGAGAGAGTTTTGGGTTTGGGTTGGTTGGGATTAAATTTTAATGCCCCCCAACATGGTAGCTGACACTGCCGCTGGAAGATTGAGCAGATGACAGCGGCAGGCAAGTGGCTACGCAGCTATGCACTACGGAGAAACACCATAAGCGTACTAAGATGAAGAGGTGTAAGCCTGAAAACACCTTCCGTCGTCTAACTCTAATCGGCACGCAGAAATAGGTAAAAAACTTAAAGGTTTAAAAACTAAAGAATTACACGAAATGATGTTTAAGCAGGGTGTAAATTTAGCCAAAACCCCACAATGGCAAAGAAGAGGAACACTCATCTACAAACAACCATCCCTTAAAAGAGCTAAAAATAGCTTGGTAGAGCGGTGGAAGCTTAAGGAAGACTGGAATCTACCACTTTTCACATCAAAAGACGGAGCAAAATTAATTCAAAGAATTCTTGAATGGACAAAACAGAAGAGGAAAAAATAGTTGAAGGACAAGACTCAGAAAATCGAGGAATTACAAGAAAAGCTTTCAGTGTTGAAAGAACAGAGAGACAGGCTGAATATCGAGGCAAGAAGATGGGCAGAGAAAAGGAACAAGCTTAATGAACAGGTTAAGAATTTACGCATTGAAATACGTGAACTAAGAAGTGAAAGAGACGAATTAAACACGAAAGTCAGGGAATTGAAGCAGCTGCGCGAAAAGACAAAAAATGAAATCCATGAAACAATCGAGGAAATAAAGAAACTAAATCAACAAATCAAAGCCTTAGCCAAGAAAAAGCCCTCAAGAAGCCTCCAAACTTTGCAGAAAAAGCTAGATGAAATAGAATGGGAGATTCAAACAACCTCGTTAAATCTACGAGAAGAAAAAGAACTTGTTGACCAAGTTGGAAAACTCGAAACTCAAGTGAACATTCACAAAAAACTTGAAATGACGCATCAAAAAATGCTCGAGTTGCAAACTGAAATAAAAGCCATGGAAACCAAAAACACGTCCTATCACCAAAAACTAACAGAAAAAGCACAGAAAAGCCAAGAAATACACAACAAAATGCTTGAGAAAATCAATGAAGTCAAAGAACTCAAAAGGGAAGCAGATAACATGCATCAAAGCTTTCTAATAACTAGACAAAAGACAAAGCCTATTCAAGAAGGAATAACGACAATTCTAAACCAAATAAAACTGTTAAGGGAAGAAATCCGAAAGGCAGAAGAGAAAGAAAAAAAGAAAAGCGAAGAAGCTCTAAAGAGAAAGATTAGAAAAGAGGCAAAAGAAAAACTGAAGCAAGGAGAGAAAATAACTTGGGAGGAATTCAAAATCCTTACTGAGAAGGGAAAAACAACGCAAGATTAAAGAGACAATACATAAATTATACTGGAGAAAAGAGAACAAGATGACAGCAGAAGAGAAGGAACAAAAAAGAATCCTCATTTTATGCGTTGACAGAGATAATGATTTGGGAACAAAAGCAGAGATCAAAACTCCCGTCACAGGAAGAGAAGAAAGTCTCAACGCCGCTGTAGCCTTAGCTTTACGAGACCCCGAGGAACCAGACGCAAATGCAATATTCGAGGCTGTGCGCGTTTACGATCTACTGCAAGATGAAAGTAAACCTCACGAAGTTTTCGAAATAGCAACAATCTGTGGCTCCGAACTTGGAGGAGTTGGCGCTGACAGAAAAATAGTTGCTGAACTAAGTGATTTGCTAAGTTCTTTTCGAGCACATGAGGTTATTCTAGTCACAGATGGGTATTCAGACGAGGCTGTCCTGCCACTTATAGAGTCAAGAGTACCTGTTTCATCTGTTAGAAGAATAGTGATGAAGCACAGCAAATCAATCGAAGAAACAGCAGCCTTGTTCACACGATACATGAAAATGATAGTAGAGAATCCACGTTACTCCCGCATCGCATTGGGGGTACCTGGACTGCTTTTTTTAATCTTGGGCATTCTCTCAATTTTTAATCTGCTTTACCAATATTGGATAGCCTTCATCTTCGTCTTAAGTGTGTTCATGCTTGTAAAAGGATTCGGAGTCGATAAAACAGCCGCAAAATTCTATCAATGGATTAGGGAGTATTCTCCGCCACCTCTTCCAGTGCAGATTTCAACTTATTCCAAGATTGCCGGGGTATTGTGCATAGTAGTTAGCATTTATCTCGGATCAACAAGCGCTACAACGTTCGTCGGAAACATCACTACACCTCAAGACGCAGGTGGATGGCTTAGCATTCTACCACAAATTGTTGGCTATTTCATTCATGGTTCGATGGATCTCATAGTGGTAGGCATTTGCGTTGTGCTACTGGGATCAGCTATCCGTTTGTATTTTGAACATGACATCAGACTACTGCGCAATGCCGCCTTAATAGTTTTGATTGGATGGTCCAGATGGATTCTCGACGGAACTTCAGCGGTGTTAATCAGCCCTGAAACAGCTACTACCGAAAAACTGATCTTCTCCATAGTCATCGGCATCTTAATAGGAATAGCCTCCACTCTAGTCATTCTCGTCATACATAGATCTGCAAGAGGATTTTTCAAGGAGACCGAAGAACAACTTGAAGTTGAAGAAAGTTAAAATTGCAATTATCGGCGGAACTGGTTTCGAAAATTTGCTTGAAAATGCTAGACAATTACGTTTAGGAACGCCATACGGAGTACCACCCCCTCTCCATATTGGTAAAATAAGCGGCAAAAACGTAGTTTTTCAGCCAAGACACGGGCCAGATCATTCCGTTCCTCCACATAAAATAAATTATAGGGCAAACATCTACGCGTTATATGAACTGGGTGTACAAAGAATACTAGCTACAAACGCCGTGGGTGCGATAAACCTTAACTTCAAACCTAGCGACATTGTTGTTCCACACGATTATGTTGATTTCACAAAACGTCGCTCAGCAACCTTTTACGACGAAGCTCCAGTAACCCATATTGATGTCTCTCAACCGTACTGTCCGGAAATTCGTAAACTGCTAGTTGATACAGCGAAAAAACTCGGATTTCATGTTTGGGACAAAGCTGTACTTGTCTGCACTGAGGGACCCCGTTACGAAACTCCTGCAGAGATCAAGATGTTTAGACGTTTGGGCTGCGATGTTGTTGGAATGACGGGTATTCCAGAATCAGTTCTTGCACGGGAACTTGAAATGTGTTACGCATCCATCTGCTACGTTTCAAACATGGCTGCGGGCATGCAAAAACGATTAACAGCCATTGATGTTTCCAAAATTTCAAAAAGCGTTCTTCCTAAAATAGAGCAAATTCTAGTTGAAACCATTAAGACCTTACCCAGTGAACGCAATTGCCCATGTGCAAACGCGCTTAAAGACGCGAGGTTTGAGTGACAAATGCTTAAAGGATTCCTCTCAGCTATTGGAGCATACAAACTTTATGAGAAGTGGCTGTGGCACCAAGTTAAGAACGGTGTTAAACCAGGTCATATAGCGATAATTCTAGATGGAAATCGAAGGTGGGCCTCTGAAAAGGCTCTCAACCCATGGTTTGGCCATGAAAAAGGCGCCGAAAAAGTTGACCAGCTTCTCGACTGGTGCCTGAAACTCGGCGTCAAATCTATAACGCTTTACGCCTTTTCCACAGAAAACTTCCGACGCTCAAAGAACGAGGTCGAAGAAATCATGCGAATTGCACAAGAACAGTTTCGGAAAATTCTAACAGATGAACGCATACACAAGAATAAGATTCACGTAAAAGTCATAGGCAGGTTAAGCCTGCTGCCAAAAGATCTGCAGCAACTCATAATGGACGTGGAAAATGCGACACAAGGTTATGATGAACATTTTTTGAATCTTGCACTTGCTTATGGTGGGAGAGCGGAAATCGTGGATGCTGCCAAGAAGATCGCGGACAAAGTGCATGACGGAAAGCTGAATCCTGACGAAATCGATGAACAAGTATTCGAGAAATATTTATACACATCACATATGTCAAAACAGGACCCGGATCTAATTATCAGAACTTCTGGAGAGGAAAGATTAAGCGGCTTTTTGCTGTGGCAGTCCGCATACAGTGAATTATGCTTTTTAGACGTCTATTGGCCAGGCTTTCGATTTATTGACCTCTTGCGGGCTGTTAGGACCTTTCAAAAGCGTAGGAGGCGTTTTGGTCAATAGTGACTTAAGCTCTCTTTTTGGCGCTCACAATTGAGATGACGTCTCTGTCTTTAAGCGTATAGTCTTCTCCCACTCTTTTTTTCTCTCTTGCTTCTGTTGCATAGATGAAACTTTCCCCGAGTTCAGTGTGAATTATATAAGCGAGTTGGCGTGCTGTTGTTCCATATGGCACAAGGTAGGCGTCTGGAAGAACTCTTCCTTTATGGTCTGCCAAATGTTCCAAGTCTTCAACGGGATAAACGGTAATCATGCTTAGAAGTTTGAAGAAAGCCGCGTTTATTGCTTCTTGAACGCCTGTTGAACCGAATTTAATTAGAATTTTCTCTCTTATGGTTTCCAATGCTCTAGTTTGGTTTTGATTCAGTTGCTCCGGTTTGTTTGTTTTGAAGTTGCAGTCTCCAGGCCTGTAATCTACTAGCTTTTTTTCGGTTGCTCTCCTTAAGGCAAGTTCGGCTTCTGCGCAGCAAGGCGTCACAAAATAATTCAATTTTTGCAGCCTTTCTAGGTTTTCTTCAGTTGTTGGCACGTCTATTTTGTTTGCCGCTATTAGCATGGGTTTGGAAATTTGCCTTAGAGTATCTACGAGTGTTAGAAAGTCGTCTTCGCTCCAAGTTGTAGGGTTGTCAGCATTTAACCCTGTTCTTCTTATCGCCTCAGATATGTGATTTCTTTTAATTGCTAAGCCGCTTAACCTTTCTTCGAGCAGAGAGAAAAGGTTCTCTTTTGATTCGGCTTCTACAGTTCTGGCGATTTTAGGCCAGTCTCGTTTAAGTATGTTTGCCATCCACATGGTTATTTCATGCTCCAGAAATCGCACATCCTCTAATGGGTCATGTTCACCCGGCTTGCACACTCTTCCCTCAGAATCCGTTCCACCAGAAGCGTCAACAATGTGGATTAAAGCGTCTGCCTTCCTAATTTCGTCTAGAAACTGGTTTCCCAATCCTCTTCCTTGCCACGCACCTGGCACAAGGCCTGCACAATCGATTAGTTCGACCGGGATAAGTCTTATTCCGTCGAGGCACAGGGAGTTGACTGGATTATCTTGGACATTAAACTCTTTGCATACGCATGGGGTTCGTACATATCCGATTCCTCTGTTTGGCTTTATTGTTGTGAATGGATGGCTCGCAATCTTGGCTGGTGCAAGAGTTGTGGCACTGAAAAACGTTGATTTTCCAGTATTCGGTTTTCCAACAATACCAACCATCAAAGCTGTTTTCTCCTCTAATTTAAGATTAGAGCATCACGTAAATGAAACTTCTGCTCTGAATCCCTGTCCTGTTTGGTTTGGTATCGCTTGAGAAAAAATAACCCGGTTAACAGGACAACTATTGTAATGCCTATGAAGATCGTGAATGCTTTTACTATGAGCATCCAAGCATTTTGCAGTGTTTTTTCAATGTTTTCAAGAGCCTTAACAGCATCTGATTCAGCGATTTTTGAATTTTCATTCCAAAAGTCCACAGCATTTTGAAGTTGGATTTCGCTCTCAAGAAATGTTTGTTCAACCTCTTCAACTTCGGATGGAAAAATTAGTGCCGTCCCAAAGACTTTTCCCAAGAAAATTGCAGATTTCGCTTGGCTTGTTTTTTCAATAATTTTCACAACGTTTTCAATGAAGCTATCGCCGAAAACATCGGTCGTGCAAGGTGTTAATGAGATTATTTGCTCGTCTGTCACATTGTCTTCTTCTGCTTTAGAATCAAAGAAATAGTTGGCGTATGGAATAACCTCTGGTACACTTTGAATCGAACTGAAATGTTTGTCATCAATCACGTCAAATAGCCGCCATGTCACGTCTACAGGTACCCATCCATAATTCTCTAAGTAATATTCAGCCCACATGTGTCCATCCTCCAAAGTTTCGCTCGCGCGGTGAAAGGCAAAACCAGCCTGAATCCTCGCTGGGATTCCAGCAGCCTTGCACAGTGCAGCAAAAAGGTATGAATATTCAGAACAGTCGCCAGCACCATTTTCTAAAGCCCATAAGGCTCCCTTTTCCTCATTTTGTTCCTCGTAATGCATGTGACGATGCACAAAATTGTATATTGTCACTGCTTTCTCATGACAACTATCTACATTATTAGTGAGATTATGAGCTAGTAAAATTATTGTAGAGTTGTCAGATTCTATCAGTTCTTCTGGCTCCACATATTTCTTGTATGTTTCAGAACTCATGTCATAATTCCCTACAATGCTCGAATCAATTAGGTAGTGGATGCTGAAAGAAAGCACATAATAGTCTAGTTCTAGGCTGAAGGTCTGCTCTTCGTCTATTTTCAAGTTGTTCAAGTGAAAGTATCTGTTTCCAGAACTGTCATTCAAGAATGTTTCATGAAGTGTTTGCGACGATGAGATGTTGTGGAGAATAACATAATGACGTGCAGTTTCGTTTCTAATTAAGGGAACGAAGAGTTCTCCACTAACTGGAATGGGAGAGTGATTAACAATTGTGATATTATGTTTAAGGCTTCCCACATACACATAGTCAATTTCATATTTGAGAAGCTCTAAACTTTCTTTCTGCATTACTTCGGAAAACGATACATAAACCACAGGACAAAAAATGAGGGAAATGCTAACTAGACAAAGAAGTGATTTGAAGCGTCTTCGTGAAAAACTCACTCTGTATGCTTCCGTTTAACTATCAACAACAGTTAGGACAATATAAAAATATTCGAAACTCTATAAGAGCGTAAGCTTTGTAGTTGCACAGGAGAGAAATAAATTGCAGTTAAACCTTAGCAAAGAAAAACTTGTTGAAATGTATAAAAAAATGTTTGAAATTCGCTGTTTTGAAGAGAAGGTTTTTGAACTTTACGCTCAAAATCTTGTTCCAGGTACAGTACATCTTTACGCGGGAGAAGAAGCCGTGGCGGTTGGCGTGTGCAGCAATCTTAGAAAGGACGATTACATTACAAGTACTCATCGTGGGCATGGCCACTGTATAGCTAAAGGCGCTGAACTAAAGCGAATCATGGCTGAAATTCTAGGCAAGAAGACGGGATACTGTAAGGGAAAGGGTGGCTCAATGCATATTGCAGACTTTAAGGTAGGCATGTTGGGTGCAACAGCCGTTGTTGGGGCTGGACTGCCAATAGCCGTGGGAGCTGGGTTATCCATAAAACTCAAAGGAACAGACAACGTTGTAGCCTGCTTCTTCGGCGATGGCGCCTCGAATCAAGGAACATTCCACGAAGCTATAAACATGGCTGCAGTATGGAAGCTGCCTGTGATTTTTGTTTGTGAAAACAACGTTTACGCCATGGGAACCCGTCAATCAACAGTGATGCTTGTAGAAAACATTGCAGACAGAGCCATAGCGTACGGAATCCCTGGTGTTGCAGTGGATGGAAACAATGTCCTAACGGTTTATGAGGCTGCACAAAAAGCTGTTGAAAGAGCCAGAAAAGGCGAAGGACCTACGCTTATCGAGTGCAAAACCTATAGGCATAAAGGGCATTCTCGGATTGACCCAGCTGAATATAGATCTAAAGAGGAAGTTGAAGAATGGTTACGTAAAGACCCGATTAAAGGGTTCAAAGAAAAACTTCTGCAAACAAATGTTTTATTGGAAGCTGAAATTCAGCAAATCGAAAAGGAAGTTTCTGCTGAAATTGAGGAAGCAGTTAAATTCGCCATAGAGAGTCCACATCCATTTGCAGAGGAAGCCTTGGAGGATGTTTACGCCTAAGTTTTGAGGGAATAAAGATGAAGAAGATAACATATAAAGAAGCGTTAAGAGAAGCGTTAAGAGAGGAGATGCGTAGAGACCCGACAGTTTTTCTGCTCGGTGAAGATATTGGAAGATATTGGGGAGGAGCTTTCAAAGTTACAAAGGGTTTAGCTGAAGAATTTGGAGATGAAAGAGTAAGGGACACTCCAATATCAGAGTCAGCCATAATAGGTGCGGCTGTAGGTGCTGCAATAACTGGTACGCGTCCAGTGGCTGAAATAATGTTTGGAGACCTAACAGCCTTAGCCATGGATCAGATTGCAAATCAAGCAGCAAAAATACACTACATGTTCGGCGGTCAAGTGAAAGTTCCGCTTGTGATTAGAACACCTTTCGGTGCTGGCGTAAACATAGCAGCTCACCACTCGCAAAGCCTAGAAGCATGGTTCATGCACGTTCCAGGATTGTACGTTGCTGTGCCTTCAACACCTTATGATGCGAAGGGACTTTTGAAAACGGCTATACGTGGCAGCAACCCTGTTTTCTTTTGTGAACATAAACTGTTGTATCCAATGGAAGGTGAGGTTCCAGAAGCTGAATATACTGTTCCTTTTGGAGTGGCGGATGTGAAAAGGGAAGGTTCAGACGTGACAATAGTGGCTACTCTATACATGGTTCATGAAGCCCTTAATGCGGCTAAGGAACTTGAAGCTGAAGGCATAAGTGTGGAAGTTGTTGATCCAAGAACTTTAGTGCCTCTCGATAAGCAAGCAATAATTAGTTCTGTTAAGAAAACTGGGAGACTTGTGGTTGTAAGCGAAGACTGCAAAACCGCTGGTGTGAGCGCTGAAATTACTGCTGTAGTTGCTGAGGAAGCTATAGACTATTTGGATGCGCCTATAAAACGTGTAGCCGAACCCGATACACCGATCCCGTTTAGTCCACCCCTTGAACAATATGTAGTTCCGAACGAGAAGTCTATAATTAAAGCGGTGAAGGAGATAGCCTGAAATGGTGACTAAAGTTGTTATGCCAAGGCTGAGCTTAACAATGAAGGAAGGCACCGTTGGAACGTGGTACAAGAAGGAAGGAGACAATGTTGAGAAGGGTGAACCCCTCGTTGAGGTGTTCTCAGAGAAGGCCACTTACGATTTGGAGGCTCCAGCTTCAGGCATACTGCGAAAAATTCTTGTTCAAGAAAATGATGAAGCCCCGGTAGATGCGGTTTTAGCTGTTATAACGGCTCCAGATGAATCGTTTTCGGAAACAGAAATGTCCGTGGAAATGCCCAAAACAGTTGAAGAAATTGAGAAGAGAGTTTTGGCTTCGCCTGCTGCGAAACGTCTGGCAAGAGAGCACGAAATAGACTTGACCCTTGTCAAGGGAAGCGGACCTGAAGGAAGAATTGTAGAGGAAGATGTTAGAAGGTTTATTGAAGAAACCAGTGGGATTTTGCCTAAAGTCAAAGAAGTAATTCCATTAAGTGGTTATAGAAAAACTTCAGCTGAACGAGTTTCTGCGAGTTTTAGAACAGCTCCCCACAGCACAGTGGTTATGGAGGTTGACGTTTCAAAGGCTATGGCGTTACATGACAAAACGGAAGTGTCCTACACTGCTATTCTCGTGAAAGCTGTTGCGAAAAGCTTAGCTGAATATTCTATAATTAACTCAATGCTTGAAGGGAATGAGATAAAAATTTTTGAAGACGTAAACGTAGGTGTAGCGGTTGCAACAGAAGACGGTTTAGTCGTTCCAGTTATACATAATGCTGATAAGAAAGCCTTAGAAGAGATAGACGCTGCCATTAAAGAGTTGACAGAGAAGGCTAGGCAAGGTAAACTCGCAAAAAAGGATTTGACTGGCGGAACTTTTACAATTACAAATTTGGGCATGTATGGTGTTGAATTCTTTATACCGATAATTAATCCGCCTGAAGCGGCAATACTTGCTGTTGGGAGAGTTGTTGAAAAACCAGTTGTTGTTGATGGAAAAATTGAAATTAAGCCCATGATGATGTTAAGTCTTTCGTACGACCATAGAATCGTAGACGGTGCCCCAGCCAGTGAATTTCTGCGAAAAGCTAAAGAGAAACTTGAAAAAGCGGAGTTTTAACGTTAGCCTAGGTTTTCTAAGTCTTTCCTTTTTTTTGATAATCTGTACCTCTTCTCCGAGACTTCCTTCAACAATCTTCAGTTTTATTTCTTTGATTAACGTTATGCCACGGCTGGAAATTATTGAACCCGCCCAAATGATTACAATGAAAATGAAGAAGACCAGATAAACATTGCTGACGGTTGCAACGGCTTTGGCGAATTCGCCTTCTGTTGGAATTTGAACAAACTCTGTTATTTGTGTTCCACTTGAAAAGAGTAAGCAAGCCAGTATCGCCGCTAAAATTATGAAAATCAACCCTATAACGAGCACCACGTAACCAACAATTTTCTCAGGCTTTTCGATTCTTGTGAGAAACGTTTTGTTCCTTTTTTTATAAAAAGAGGTTACTCAACTGTTTCCTTTGTGCATAAAAACAAGTTTTTCTTTTCCCATATTTCTAAATTGGTGTTCTTCCCATGATGAAATGAAAATGACATCTCCTTCTTTTACGATGGTTTCAGTATCTCCTCCTCGAACAAGGGCTTTTCCACGAAGTATGAAAACTTCATGTTTGTGCTTATGTTTTTCAAGGGGCGTGTAACCGCCAACGTCTATCGAGAAAAGTCTTAACTGAAGTCTTTTGGCTCCTGCACACTCATGTAGCAAATATTTGATTTTTACACCATGTGCACCCTTCACGTTCATCTCATTTTCCTCAACCTTGCTTACACTTGTTACGTACATGTTCTTCGCTTCCTATGAAATAATGTAGATTGGAAAGTCTTAAGTGCTTAGCCATAGAAAAACCATTGAACCAAAATGAAAGCCGCAGTATACTATAGCCAACAAGACATAAGAATAGAAGAAACGCCCACACCTGAAATCGGCGAAGACGAAGCCCTAGTAGAGATGAAAGCTTGCGGAATATGCGGCTCAGACCTCATGGACTGGTATCTCAAGAACCGTGCTCCACTCGTTCTTGGCCACGAACCAACGGGAATAATCGCCAAAGCCGGAAGCAAAGTTAAACAATTCAATGTTGGCGACAGAGTTTTTGTGCACCACCATGTAGCCTGCTTAACGTGCCATTACTGCAAACACGGAGACTACACCTTATGCAAACAATTTCATGAAACACACATCGATCCTGGCGGACTTACAGAATACTTCAGAGTCCCAGCCCCAAACCTCCAAATAGACACATTAGAAATTCCAGAAACACTCTCTTTCGAAGAAGCCACGTTGATCGAGCCGGTTGGCTGTTGCATAAGAGCCTTTAACAAAAGCGGCATCCAAGCAGATGATACAGTGGTAATAATCGGAGCTGGAGCAACCGGAATAATTCACACAGTTCTGTCAAAAATCTTCGGAGCGTCAAGAACGATTGTAAGCGACTTGATTGACTACAGACTACAGGTGGCAAAAAAGTTTGGAGCAGATGTCATAGCTAATCCCAAAAATGAGGATTTGAAGGCGGTTGTTAACGCTGAAACTGACGGGATAGGTGCAGATCTTGTAGTTGTTACTGCACCAAGCCTAGAAGCCTACAAATCTGGATTAAGCATCTGCCGCAAAGGAGGAAAACTATGCGTTTTTGCGCCAACCAGTCCCGGGAAATACTTACAAATCAGCCCAAAAGAACTGTTTTTCTCGGAAATCCAAATAATTCCATCCTATTCAACTTCGCATTTAGAAACCAGAAAGGCTTTAGAACTTATGAAAACTGGTAGATTGAAGGTTAAGGAGTTGATAACTCATCGTTTTAGGCTTGCAGACGCTGCCAAAGCCTTTAAAACTGCATTAGAGAATAGGAAAAGTCTGAAAGTTATAGTGTTAAATCAGTGAGTAAAAATGAAGGCGGCAATGCTTTACGGCGTAAAGGACTTGAGAGTTGAGGATATTGAAGTGCCAGAAGTTGAGGCTGGCGAAGTTCTCGTTAGGGTTAAGGCATCAACGACTTGTGGAACAGATCTGAAAATATTCCGAAGAGGCTATGTTGAAAAGATTATAAGACTTCCAACAGTTTTCGGTCATGAGTGGGCGGGCGAAGTTGTTGAAGTTGGCGAAGGTTTGGACTGGCCGAAAAAAGGTATGCGCGTCCGTGCTGGCAACAGCGCCCCATGTTTACACTGCAAGATGTGTCAGAAGGGCAAATATAATCTTTGCGAGAACATGATTTGGCTCTGGGGAGCCTATGCAGAATACATCAAGGTTCCAGCCCGTATGGTCCTGGTTAATATGCAGGAAATTCCGCAGCACGTTTCCTACGAGGAAGCATCAATGACCGAACCGTTGGCATGCGTGCTTCATGGAACCGAAGAAGCAGGCGTAAAACTAGGAGACACCGTGACTATAATTGGTGCTGGACCGATAGGATTGCTGCATCTCTTAACTGCAAAGAGAAAGGGTGCTGGAAAAATAATCAGTATAGATCTTGTGGAGGAAAGACTGAACTTTGCTAGGAAGTTAGGCGCGGATGAGACAGTTAACGCTGGAAAAGAAAACGTTGTGGAAAAGGTTCGGCGATTAACTGGAGGATATGGTGCAGACGTTGTAATAGAAGCCATAGGATTGCCAGCAACTTGGGAGCAAGCTCTAAAAATGGTCAGGAAAGGAGGAACAGTCTTAGAGTTCGGTGGGTGCCCACCGGGAACAGGAATCAAGGTTGACACAGAACTGCTTCATTATGGGGAAATAACGGTTCGTGGAGCCTTTCATGCGACACCTTTGCATTTCAAAAAGGCTCTTAATCTTATAGCGTCAAGAACAATCGACGTGAGGCCGCTTGTGACAAGGAAAATGAAGTTAGAGGAGATTAAGGAAGCTTTTGAAATACTTTCTACAACCAAAAGTGAAATAAAGATAGCAATAACCCCATAGTAATTGGGGAGTTTGTTGGTAGAAGCCGAGGGTTACGTTTTAAGAATTGCAACTGAAAAGTGGGTTAACCAGGTTTTCGGTATGACAATCTACTATACTAGTCTTCGCAGGAGATGGAAGCCTGGCCAAACAATAGTGTTTTTGCACAAGACTAGTGTTGGCGACTCGATTATCGGCTACGGCGTAATAGGAAAAATCTGCGGAAAAGATGAACTTTCTGACGAGGAAATACGTGAATGCGAAAAATATGGTTGGAAAAGAGCGATAGAATTCAAATACGTCAAATCAGTTGAACCTTTACCAATAAAAGAAACATTCATGAAAGATTTAGGACTCAGCGGAAAATATCTTCATGGTCTAAAGCTCGATGAGGAACAAGTGAATTCGATTATAAGTCAAGCTGAAGGCTTGCAGCATTGAAAGTAGTGACATCAAGATTTCACTGACCTTATTACACCAAAAGTCTTAAAACATTCTACTCAGGAATGAGTAGTACGGAGCAAACACAAATGACATATTGCACAAAATGCGGTGCCTCTTTACACTCTACAGAAGAACGCGAGCATTACAGGCGAGTAGAGGATGAATGCTTCGGGATTCCTAGACGTAGCTCAGTCGCGAGTCTAGTCTTCGGCATAATCATCATACTCGTTGGGCTCAGTTTATTCATCCAAGAAGTTTATGGTATACCTATACCGTGGTGGCCGCTGATCATAGTCCTCTTCGGTATACTCGTAATCATAGGTGCTCTCTACGGTTTTCGTCGCAGATATTAACACCCTACCTTTCTTTCAATTCGCAAGGAATTTTGCATATATGACAAATTCTCCAATGATCCCATTGTGAAATCAGTATCCTTGTCCAAAGCCAAAAAACAATCAAAAAAACCAAGTACAAGTCGATGAACGTGTTCTCTGCAATTTTATCAATCCCAACTAGAACTAGGAAGGCAGCGATAACAAAGAAGGCATTTAGCACTAGTCGAGTGTAACCTTTGAATTTGAATTGAATGAAGCCTAAAACAATTCCGACTCCCCCGAACAAGACAGCTGGGAAGCCAGTCTGCCCAATATCCCAACCGCCGAAGAAATAAATAGTTGTTCCAGCTATGGAGACAAGTGCTCCTGAAAGCAAACCTGTGCATGCAGCACAAAATGTACGGTCCTTCACGTGGATTACATGGGCGGAGTATTTTCCGCAGTCTGGATGGTGTCCTTTCAGAGTAATGGAGATCTTGTGGAGATCAGGATCTTCTGTGTTAGAAATTGGTGGTTTTTTAGTTTTTGGGAAGTCAAAGGTTTGTGAGCATTTTTTTGGAAAGAAAACGGCGACAATTCCTGCAATGCAGATTAGAGTAAAGATTGAGCCGATCAACGGTTTTCGGCAAAGAAGATTTTCTTGGATTGTCGGCGGGTACAGTGTGAGCATGAGTGTTGTGAATAATCCGAAGAGGGAAACGCCGACGGCGAACATTAGAATAAAAATTGGGTTTGTGCCTTGACGCATGAAACATCGCCCTAAAAAAGTGTTTTAAACTGTTTTACGATGCCTCTGCCAGCCATGTACCAGTTAATTCTTCTCTTCAATTCATTTCTGGAAAACACTCCTTCAAGCCTTCTTCTCCAAGAACCGTAAAAGCTTCTATAGCATTTGTAGAGTTCCTCTTGCACCTCTTTTCTTGACAATGTTTCCGTCGGCATGATCGCATGAACCATGTCGTAATGTGCCCAGTTAAAATCTTCAATCCATCCATTTCGTTTTGCTTCATCGAAAATTTCGGTTCCAGGAAATGGTGTAAGGATGGCGAAAATGGCGAAGTCTGGGTCTAATTCGTTTGCAAACTCTCTCAAATCCGCGATTGATTCTATTGTGTCTTTTCTTTCTCCTATAATTAGCATCGCTTGGGCGAAAATGTCATTTTCCCTCAGCAGCCTTACAGCTTTTTTTGCATCTTCTGGAGTTATGCCTTTCTTGAAACTCTCAAGTGTTGACTGTTTCGGACTCTCGACTCCAAGAAGAACCCAGCGAAGACCAGCCTTTCGCATCTTGGGCAAGAGCTCTCTGTTTTTGACAACATCATCGCATCTCAATTGCATAAACCACATTAAATCCTCTGCCATTTCACGTTGAAGAAGTTCATCAGCTAGACTACTTCCCCGCTTGCCCAGGCTGGAATTGTCATCTGTAAGCCAAATGAACCTGCTTCCGTAATTTCTATAGCAAAATTCCATTTCATCAACAACACGTTCAGGTGATTTCGTTCTGAACATTCCTTGCCAATGTCGCCATTGAGTGCAAAATGTGCAGCGATGTGAACAACCTCTTGAGCCCTCAATTAATGCATAGGGAGCTTTGCGACCAGCCATCGCTGCAAAATGATATTTGTGAACAACATCCTTGACGAAATGGTATCCAGGATAAGGTAGCTCCTCTAAATTCTGAATCAATGGTCTATCGGGATTATGAAGCATTTTTCCCTTGTGTCTGAAAGAGATACCCTTTATACGTGAAAAAGACGATCTCTTATCTGCATTCTTAACGAGTTCTGTAAAGGTTTGCTCTCCTTCTCCTCGAACAATTACATCAATTTCAGAGAATGTTTCAAGGCTCTCTTGAGCTGTTGCTGTAAAATGTTGACCTCCCGTAACCGTGAGAATATCGGAGTTGACTTTTTTGGCAGTTTCAAGGGTTCTAACGATCAAATAAGTGTTACAAGTGGCTAATGCGCTAGAAGCAACAATGTTAGGATTGAAAGATTCTATTTTCCTTTCCAGTCCTTCCCAATCTACCTGCTGAGCGTTACAATCTAACACTTGAATTTCTACGTCTTTGACTTCTCTTTCAAGGTATGCCGCAAGCTGGATAATCCCGTATGGCGGTGGCAGATACTCTCCCATAACAAACCATATGTCCTTTGGAGGTTCTACGAAGAGAACTTTCATTCACTGCATTCTCCCAAAATAATTGTTATACTCGTCGTCTTTTAAGAATACTGATTGCTGGAAGTTGAATTGACTACATTAAATTCTGCTCCACAATTCGAATGTATGGAAAATGTTAAAATAACTGAAAGAACCTTAAAAGTCAATTAATCAATAAAAGTATTGGAGAAAACAGACTTGGTTTACTGCACTAAATGTGGGTTCAAAAACGAAGATGATGCCAAGGTTTGCGCCAAGTGTGGAGCGCCTTTGCAGATCTATCGTAGTGAAAGAAGATACCGTTCAGACGATGAGTGCTTTGGGTCTCATGAAAGGGACTGGGAACACGAGTGTTTTGGATTACCTCATGCAGGCTCGGTGGCAGGCTTAATTTTCGGATTCATCATAGTCCTCATTGGCATAGCGATAATTCTGGAAAAATCAATCTGGAACTTGCTCTGGCCCTTCATAATAATAATATTCGGCTTGTTAATCATAATAGGCGCTCTCTACGGAAGACGACGCAGATACTAACGATTCTCTCATTTTTGCTTTCAAATCTACGAAATCCGCAATCTAACATGATCAGCAAATCATTTAAATGAAGAACAATTATCTAAAAGCTGATTTGGTGTGACGCATGGTTAAAAGCAAGAACCGATATTTCGGGAGTACGGGTTGGTTAAGTACTCTTTCTTTTGGGTTTTTCCTAATACTGTTCGGCGTGATCTGGATTATTACCCCGAACTTTTCCAGTGAAGTCATTGATTTTGCGAAAGATTTCCACCCTGAAAAATTGACTGAACACGTAGTCTTACTCACTCCAAAAGAGAGCCATCCAGTTGTTTATAATGCGGCTATGCAGTTCTGTCTAGTTTTTGGTGCCTTTCAAATTGTTATCTTAGTTTTAAGGTTCATATTTCATGACTCAATAAATAGGAAAAGTGGAACCATTTCCAATGTAGCCTTCTGGTTCAGCACGGGCCTCTTCTTAAATATGTTAGCAAACAAATCCATAGACTGGTTCGGCTTTCTCGCTGGATTCATAATCTCTATCGGGCTGGCGATTGTCGCAAGCAGTCTTGTCAAACTGTTCAAATAGAAATCTCCACCAGAAACAAGGTATACCCTTTCTGACCCCAGAGTGTGAGCTAATGGTTGGGCGAAACCACAGAAAACTACCTTGCTCCAGTTTTTCTGTTTGTCACTTTTTGAGGCCCAGTATGCATGTCAACCATAAAACATATCTGCAAGGTCAAAATAGTCAATTTGCCAATTTATGAACCCCTATTGTTCCCGAAATGACAAGGTGAAACGCTTCTTTTGAATCTTTTGCGTTGTCGATTTCTATGGTTCTAAAGCTGGGAAGTGAGATTTATATAGGGTTTCGTCCAACAGTCAGCTACAGACAATGCCCCTATGCTTATGGTCACAGGTTATACTTTACGTTTGAGAGAAGAGGTTAAAAATGCGCAAAGGAATGACTCAAATAAAAGTTTTCGTTTCTTGTCCTAGTGATGTTGAACAAGAGAAACAAATAGTTAGAGACGTTTGTGATAGTCTTACAAGAATGTTGAGTAGATCGAGGAATATCCAAATTATTATCATTGATTGGAGAAGAGATGTCATTCCTTTAATTACAGGAGAAAGTGCGCAATCTGTAATTGATGAGCAGATTGACCATGATTATGATATATACCTTGGAATCTTATGGAAACGATTTGGAGACAAACAATCGAATGGTCTAACGCCTACTGAAGGAGAATTTGAAGAGGCTCTTAGGCGGAAGAAAGAAACTGGAAAACCCGTAATCCAGTTTTACTTCAAGATGGATGAAATCTCTCCAAGTAACCCCTATGACACACAGCAAGCCTTAGAGGTCCAAAATTTCAGAGAAAGGATAAAGAAAAAGGATCTTGGACTCTATGGAGAGTTTAAAGGAGAAGACGATTTCCGGAGGAAAATGCTTGAAAGCATTGGGTATATTGTGGAGAATTTTAGTCACCTGACGTCTAAAAAAACCTCGATTTCAAAGATAAAATATCCTAAGGTTCCACACTACCTGAGGAGAAAAGTGTGTCCAACAAAAGATTCTAGTTCTACTGGCATGTCGTTCTTGAGAAGCGAGCTTTCCCAAGACATTCTTGATGTCATTGAACAGCATAATCGAATTGTACTTCTCAGCGATGCAGGTGTCGGGAAGACAACAGAGTTGCAGCGAATTGCTTGGCACTTCTCAGAAGATGACACTCCTTTCTATCCAATCTTCAGGTCTCTTAACAAATACGTAAATCAAGATCTTTCCGAACTATTGCCACCCTATTGGCGTGAGATCCCTGAAAGCCACCTACTCATCATTCTTGATGGGTTGGATGAGATTGAGAGTAAGAACAAGAACGATGCTATTCGTCGAATTGAATCATTCGCTGAGGAACACCCAAGCTCAAATATTATTATTTCCTGTAGAACAAACTTCTACAACTTGGAGACTAGGCTGGCAACAGGAACACTAAGCGGATTTTCCTCTTATGCGCTCCTTGATCTGGATAGCGTAGAGAGAGAAAAGTATATAACGACAAGGTTAGGTGACCGAGCAAGAGATTTTGAAAGGATCATCTTTAGAAATCAACTTCAGGATCTTTTGAAAATACCCTTTTACTTGATGCACTTGGTCGGATTGTTTGAAGCGGACTATGCATTGCCAGAAAGCAAAGCCAAAATATTTGAGCAGTTGCTGATTGCTCGAATCCAGCTTGATGTAGATCATTTCAGAACAACGGTCGAATTGGATGAAAAGCGAAATACAATAATTGAAACACTTGAACGTCTTGCTCTTGGAATGGAAGTCTTTGGCAGAAATTACATTACTGACGATGAGTATCAACAACTCATTCCTAATGAACCACTACGAACATTGATTAAGCACTGTACAGTATGGAAGAAAAGTGAAAGAGATAAGGTAACGTGGCAGTTTGAACATAACAACTTCCAGGAATATCTCGCGGCAAGAGTGCTCTCACGGAAATCGCTTCAGACTATAATGGACTTCATTTCTTTTGAACCAGATCACCTAAAAGTGATTCCGTCATGGGTAAACACACTTTCCTTTCTTCTAAGCATTTCTGATGACCGTGATTTATTCAATTGGATTCTAGACAACGAACCTGAACTCGCTGTGAAGTTTGAACCGGATAAAATTGAAATTGCCACCAGAATCCACATTTTCAAAGAAATCTTCAATAACTACAAAGCAAAGCAAATTTGGATAAACCGTGACAAATTCAGATATAGCGAGCTTGCACAGTTCGGGCAATCCGAAGAGATCATCAATTTCCTATTGACTGAGGCAGAAACTGCAACACACTACACAACCATTTGTAATGCAATTGAACTGCTAGGTCAATTAAAGATTCCTGCTAGGCTAAGGCAACGTGCAACCCGACTTTTGATAGGGCGTGCTCTTGACGGTAATAAAGGTGAAATGGTTCAAAGTGGAGCACTGATCGCATTAGCAAGGTTGAAACTTAACTCACAGAGAGTTATCAACGAGATTGTACCAACACTACGTTCATCAAACAGTGATTCGGTACGGTATGGACTATATTATCTCCTTCACAATAGCGATTATCTTGATGAAAACATTGAAGTATTCATAGAAGGGATTGAATACGTTCGACTTGATTCTACAATCGGTGGGGAGATAAGACTAGGTGGTGAACATGGACAGTTAAATACGGGACTTGAGAAAGCAAAATCACCAGAAGCGATAAGGAAAATCTTCACGTACTTCAAAGAAAATCCTAGAGATTTGGATGACGCATTTTTTGAAAGAAGCATACCAATTATTGTTGAAAACGCTGCAAATGCTTACTCTATAGAGCCCTTGCTTTTCGAATCGGCTTTAGACTTATTCACAGTTTTAACAAGTAAACATCTGGAGAAAGAGGCCAGACAGTTTGTCTGTTTCTTTGATAAGACAAATACGCGACTTCAAGCATTTCAAAAGGTGTTTGCAGAAAAAAGGAGTAGTGACGACTTCATTGTTCTTGCCACTTTGGCTGATGCAAAGTGTATTGAGTTCTTTGTCCAACAATACGAAGAGCGCAACCTCACAAACAACGATGTTTGGACATTCCAGAGTTATCTTGGATGGAAAAATCATGATTTATTTTTACCCTTTAATAAACTTGTTAATGAAAAATCTCGCAACAAGTTTGTCATTCCACCAAGAAGAGACATTGACGGAGAAAGAAAACAACGCAGACGATGTGATATTGACTTACTCTTTGACAGACAGGCATTTCTTAATGAAATCAAACTCATTTTTGACACTGAACAGAAACAGACCTTCACAAGTAAAGAACTCTTAGAGGTTATGACTCACCGCTGGGATAGTCCACACTATTCAGATTTGGCAATTCATACTCTGCACAAGATTGCAGGTAACCAAACTGTATCGCTTGAGACTGCAATTCAAATTGTGGAAAGGAACTGGGATCGGTTTTGCATTAGTAACATATACGAATATCTCGAACACGATAAGGAGATAATTATTTCAAAGGAACAAAAGGATTGGATAACTAACTGGTGCTGCTCCAATCTCACTAAAGTTGATTTTAAGACAGCTCTCGTCACAAAGCCAAATCGCCAGTTCAGTGCCAACTGGCTAGCTATTTGGTTATGGTTTTTCCTAAGAAAATTGAATCTTACTTATCCAAAGGACGTATTGCTTGATATGCTTTCGTTTGATTGGGTTGAAGGGAGTCAAATGCTTGGGATTGAATATCTCGAGGAACGATTGAATGAGACTGAGATAACTGCGAGGATCCTAGAGAATCTGCAGAACGGCATCCAGAATAATGATGTTTTGAAGAACCACATTGACTATTGCAAGAGGAAGCATGTCAAAGAAGCTTTGTCTTTTGCTTTGCGTGAGATTACTAACACAGACAGAGACGGTCAAGTGCGGAGTGTTGCACTGGAGACTGTCTGTGAACTGTCAGAAACATTATCTGACTTAGAACAAATGCTGCCTGAGATTACGGATGATTTCAAATGGAATGTTGTTGAGCAACTCGTCAAATGCAATAGCAGGTATTCCCACAAATTCCTTCTAGAGGTTTTGGCAAATGGAGATGAACAAGAACAACTCAAGGCTGCTGAGTATTTAATTGAGCTTCAGGACAAAGAAGGTTTGAAATATTATGTTGAGTGGATGAGAAGGCACAAACAATTCCGTGAGGGATGGTTCGACAGGTCTCCTTTTTTATCCTTGCGGACTTCCGAATCAGTACCATTTCTTATTGAATTATTGGAAATAAGTTACCAAGATGATTTCGTGCAAGATGAGTTTCGAAGGTTAGACAGTGTTGTTTTAGATACTCTTACAGCAATAGCCTTACAATCGGACAAACAATATATCGAAGTCAAGGAGGCCCTAGAGCTTTTTATCAAGGAGCATTCTTCAATGATCAAGGATGTAAATTTTCTGTACGTTTTTCTGGAAAGACTTGAACGAAGATACTATGTAATCAAAAGCGAGAAACCAGATATCAGTGATGTAATTAAAAAGTTGAGCAAGATCTATCCGCATGATTGTTAATTACGATTACTTTGGAATTGGTGATACTGCACTTAAATGAACATATCTGGCCCGCTTTCCCTCTGCTCAGATTTCCCCCTTGCTCCGGAAGTTCGGGAACGATAAAGGGTTGTACCTCTTCGATTCCATGATCACAAAATTGGAGTAGATAGTTGCTGCACAAATTGGAGTTAGCCTTATTTAAACACCTATTGGCTATTTTCGTCTTATTTTTTCATAAAGTCTCTCATACATATCTCGTAATGGCTTTATTCGCCAATCCGAACCTAATAGAAAACATGCTATCAAACCAATAACAAGCGAAAGACACGCTGCTAGCAAGACTGAAAACAGTATTTCCAATATTGGCATTATTGGCTCCCAACATATACTTGGTGGTTCTCCCCTAAAAATGTAGCTTGTTTCTTATGTTTATTGAGGAGTCATAGGTCTCAAAAGATTAATTTAAAACCGCTCATTTTATTGTAGTTAGAGTTGATATGCGGGATATTATATATTCTGAGTGTGTTCCAGCGGGAACGTTAGTGAAAACATTAGTCGGATTTGTTTCTTCACTTGTCTTATGCATTTTGTTGATAGTAATCGCGGTTGGCGTTGCAATTCAAAATCCCTTTTTGATCGTTGTCTTAGTGTCTCCTTTAGCGTTTGTGTTATTTTTATTTTGGAATTATCGAGGTATACAGATACACGTGACCAACAACGAACTTTCAATCAATTACGGCTTTTTCAATCACAAACACATTCCAATATCAAATATAGTCTCTTGTAAACACACCAAAACCCCTCTTTCCAAATATGGAGGAACAGGCGTCAGATATTGCTTTACCGACCGCTCTTGGGCTTACACAACATCATTAGGCGACGCGGTTAAAATAACCCAGCAAAAAGGAAAACCCTTCGTTTTCTCTTCGAATAACCCTGAAAAACTCTGCAGCATCATTAATCGAATTAAAGAACATGCTCCAGACTGCCCATTTTAACGCACACAAAAAAGTTATATTAATACTCTGTTGAAAGGTTTAGGTTATTGCGAGGAAAGCAAGACATGGTTAAGTATGTTTTTGTCACGGGCGGCGTTTTAAGCTCGGTTGGTAAGGGTATTGTAACTTCTTCAATAGGAAAAATGCTTCAAGCAAGAGGGTTCAAGGTTACAGTTATAAAAATTGACCCTTATGTGAATATTGACGCTGGAACGATGAATCCCTACATGCATGGTGAGGTTTACGTAACTGACGACGGAGGCGAGACGGATTTAGACTTGGGAGGGTATGAACGTTTTCTCGATCTGAACCTGAAAAAAGAGAATAACATCACCACGGGCATGGTATACAAAGCAGTTATTGAAAAGGAAAGACGGGGCAGCTTTCTGGGAAGATGCGTCCAAATCGTGCCCCACGTAACTAATGAAATCAAAAACCGCATACGCACCGTTGCAAAACACTCCAAAGTTGATGTTGCATTAACAGAGGTCGGCGGAACCGTCGGAGACATCGAAGGCTTACCCTTTCTAGAAGCTATTAGGCAAATGCGTCTGGAAGAAGGCTACGAAAACACGTTATACGTGCATATTGCTTTGGTTCCAATACTGGACGTTACGAAGGAGATGAAAACAAAACCTCTCCAACACAGCGTTAACGAGTTGAGACGCATCGGTATCCAACCAGACGTCATAGTTGCCAGATGCACAAAAATGATAAACTCTGAGGCTTTAGGAAAAATAGCTTTATTCGGCACAATACCTGAAAACGCTGTGTTCTGCTCTCACAATGTCGAAACAATCTATCAAGTTCCACTCATCTTAGACAAGCAAGGGATGGGCAAATTCGTCTGCAAAAGACTTGGATTCCCAGAGCGCAAACCCGACTATAAAGAGTGGAGGGATTTTGTGAACGCCATATCAAATCCTGAACATGAGGTGAAAATTGGTCTAGTGGGCAAGTACGCTGGGTTGGCAGACAGCTACGTAAGTATGAATGAAGCATTGCGGATTGCTGGGGCAACATGTAGAACAAAAGTCAAAATTAGGTATATAGAAGCTGAAAAGTTCGAACAAAACCCAAAGGAGATTGAAATTCTCAGAAATTTTGACGGCGTATTTGTTCCTTATGGTTTTGGTCCAAGAGGCACGGAAGGAAAAATAATGGCAATTAAGTTTGCAAGAGAAAACAACATACCGTTTCTTGGAATATGCTATGGCTTCCAACTAGCCGTAATAGAGTTTGCACGTCATGTATGTGGCTTGGAGAACGCGAACAGCACAGAAATCAACCCGAATTCGCCTAATCCAGTTATTGACCTAATGCCTGAGCAGAGAGGAATAAAATACAAAGGTGCCACAATGCGGTTAGGTGCTCATAAAATAATAATAGAACCAAACACAATTGCGCACAAACTTTATGAACGCCAAGAAATTTACGAACGCCACCGCCACAGATTCGAAGTAAACCTAGACTATTCAGAGGCTTTTAAGAAAAACGGCCTAGTATTTTCCGGCAAAAGTGCAGATGGAAGGAGAATGGAAATTTTGGAACTGCCGGACTGCTTCTTCTTTTTCGCCTCACAATTTCACGGAGAATTTAAAAGTCGCCCAGGAAAACCAGATCCAGAATATTACGGTTTTGTCAAAGCATGCATGGACAGGAAGCTGGGCAGAGCTAAACCTAAATTTTAACGACATTTTCATCGCTTTTGGCGGTTTAGTCGAATCTAGATATATCATTCGGGTTTTCGGTAAGTGGTTACTCTAGTTTCAATGTTTATGTAAGCTCAAACTCCTCTGTTTTGGGGTAAAACATTTCAAGTTTTATTCCCATTCGATTGTTGCAGGAGGTTTATGAGTTATATCATAAACAACCCGTGTTACCTCTGGAATCTCATTAGTCATTCTTGTTGAGATATTTTCCAGCACTGCGTAGGGGATTTTAGCAAAACTCGCAGTCATTGCTTCACGACTTTCTACAACCCTGATAGAAACAACGTAACCATAAGATCTAGCATCGCCTTTGACACCAGTGGCTTTAGTGTCAGTTAAAACAGCGAAATACTGCCACAAATTCTCTTCCAACCCACTCTTCTCAATTTCTTCTCTCACAATTCTATCCGCTTTCTTCGCGATTTCGACTTTCTCTTCAGTTAATTCACCGATGATCCTGACCGCCAGTCCTGGACCCGGGAATGGTTGTCTAGAAGCTATTTCCTTCGGCAACGAAAGCATCTCAGCAACCTTTCTAACTTCATCTTTGTACAAATCGCGAAGCGGTTCAACAATTTTCTTAAACATGATTTGCATAGGTAAACCAGCGACATTATGGTGTGTTTTTATTTTGTCCGAGAATTTTCTAAAGCCAGATTCAATTCTGTCCGGATAAATGGTTCCTTGAATTAAGTATTCTGCGCCTGTTCTTTCTGCGATTTCTTCGAAAACCCGTATGAATTCCTCTCCTATGATTTTCCTCTTTGTTTCAGGCTCAACTACTCCGTTGAGTTTTGTCAGAAATCTCTCTCGTGCATCTACCATTATCAGGCTTATCTTAAACTTCTCAAAGACATTTCTCACAAATTCCGGTTCTTTCTCTCGCATAAATCCGTGGTCAACGAAAACTGCTGTAAGTCTGTTGTCTATTGCTTTGGCTGCAAGGGCTGTTGCCACGCTTGAATCTATGCCCCCGCTTAGGGCTATTATTGCTTTTCCATCACCAACCTCTGCCTTTATTTCTTCTGTTGCTTTTTCTACCACGTCCTCTATTTTCCAGTTAGGTTCGCATTTGCAGACTTCAAAGATAAAGTTGCGGAGCATTTGCATACCCTTTTTTGTGTGAACAACCTCTGGATGCCACTGCAACCCATAGATCGGCTTCATCTTATGCTTAAAAGCGGCAACTGGACAATTTTCTGTATGGGCTAAAACCTCATATTCATCGGGAATGGAGAAAACAGTGTCGCCATGGCTCATCCAAACCTTCTCTCTACCATCTAACCCCTTCAAGACACTCACAGGCCTGTCAATAGTGACATAGGCTATTCCATACTCCCTCTGTCTGGATGGCTCAACTTTTCCTCCAGCCATCTGGGCTATGAGTTGATGTCCATAACATAGACCTAAAACTGGCAGGTCTAAATCAAGAATGCTTGGGTCTGGTTTTGGTGTATTCGGCTCATAAACGCTGGCTGGTCCTCCTGAAAAAACTAGTCCTTTTACGTTGAATTTTTGGTTTAGAAGCTTGATTTTTTCTGGTTTTATGTCGTGGGGAACCAGTTCGGAATAGACTCCGTACTCCCTGATTCGTCTTCCTATTAGGTGGCAGTACTGTCCGCCGAAGTCGAGCACAAGTATGGTATCATATTTCATTGCTGCATCTTCTCACACTGGGAAATAAATGCTGTCGTATCTACACTAATAAGTTAAGTTGTTATCGCTAGGTGTAAAGATATTTCTGCAATTCCCATGAGGTTATTTCATTTTTGTTGTTTGGTGCGTGTGGTTCATACTCCTTCCATTCCTGCTCTTTAAGCTCTATGTACTTCTCTGCGTTCTCCTTACCCAAGGCCTTTATGCAAATTTCATCGCTTTTCCACTCTTCCAAAGCTTCCTTCAGTGATGTAGGCAAACCTCCAACGCCCAGCTCTCTACGTTGAGCATCGTTGAGGTGATAAACGTTTGTTTCCACAGGCTCTCTTGGTTCAGTCTTCTTTCTGATGCCATCCAGCCCAGCCTCAAGTATCACAGCATACCCAAGATAAGGGTTACACAGTGGGTCTGGGCATCTGAATTCTATCCTCGCCTCTCCTTCTTTTCCACCGAAATATTCCGGCACTCTTATCAAGGCTGAACGATTTCGTCTACTCCATGCAATGTAAATTGGCGCCTCATAACCAGGCACCAGCCTCTTATAACTATTAACAGTAGGCGCTACAATAGCACAGAGTGCCCTAGCATGCTCCAAGAGGCCGCCAATGAAATATCGGCATTTCTGCGAGATGTGTGCGTAGCCTTTGTTGTCATAAAATATGTTTTTGTCGTTTTTTGGGTTGAAGAGACCGACATGGATGTGCATGCCATTCCCTGGCTTGTCAATCCATGGTTTTGGCATGAATGTTGCTATCCAGCCGTATTTTCTGTCCGCCACAGCCTTGGCTGCAAACTTATATCGCATGATGTTGTCAGATGTGGTTACAGGGTCTGAGTACTTGAATGTGATCTCGTTTTGGGCTGAGCCGACCTCATGTTGTCCTCGTTCTACGATGAGTCCCATGGAAGATAAAGCGTTGGACAAGTCCATCCTGTAGGTTTCTGTTATGTCCCGACCCGGAGTTATGTCAAAATATCTCTCTTTGTCTATGAGGTGGTTTTCAACAGGGTAAACATCACCTTCTTCACTTTTCTGTACAAGATAAAATTCTAATTCAGCCGCAGCTGTTGGTTCGTACCCTTCTCGTAACGCCTTTTCTGTGGTTTTTTCACAAATATGTCTTGGGTCGCTTTCAAAACTTTTACCATTGGGGCGGTGTATGTTGCAAATGAAGCTTGCAACACTTTTGTCGTAAAAGTAGTGGGGGCAAACGGCGAACGTGGATGCATCAGGTTTCATGACCATGTCGCTTTCTTCTATACTAACTCCACCCATTATAGAAGAGCCGTCAAAACCGACACCTTCTGCCAAAGCGTTTTCCGCTTCTTCTGTTGGAATTGTCCTACCTTTAAGGAACCCAAGCGTATCTGTGAAGTGTAGAAGGATGTAATCGGCGTTGCTCATCAGCTTCAAATTGGTGTCAAAGTTTCGAATTACTTGAGACCTATCGAATGTCGTCGTATTCCCTCCTATGACAAGTTTGCATAAAAAACAATTATCTCTGCAGATATAAAAGCTTAATTGGTGGTTTTCGAAGTAAATGTTAAATAGGTATATGTCTTAATTGGATAAGTGTGCAATATCGGTGAGCGTAATGAGTTTAGACAAGACAGATGTCAAAATCTTAAAAACGTTACTTAGTGACGCGAGGCTTTCATCACGTCAGATAGCTAAACAATGCGGTGTTTCCATAGGCACAGTTCTTTCACGAGTGAAAAAGATGAAGAAGGAAGGGATAATAAAGGGCTATTCGGCTCTGCTTGATCAAGAAAAACTTGGCTACGAATTGACAGTTGTTAGCGAAATAACAGTTTCAAAAGGAAGGCTTTTAGAAATGGAAAACGAGATTGCAAGACTCCCAAACGTCTGCTGCGTATACGACGTAACAGGCTTGATAGACGCAATCATAGTCGCGAAATTCAAGAACCGAGAAGAACTAGGCAAATTCACCAAACGTCTCCTAGCCCTACCCTACGTAGAAAGAACAAATACTCACGTAGTGTTAACAACAATAAGAGAAGACTTCCGCATAATCTGACCAACAGCGTCACCATACCCTCTCCTTTATTTAACAATTCGAAAAGCAAGATCAGTCAAATACAGTATTATCAGTATTATTGGATTGATCATATTAATTCTCTACTAATATTCTATAGCAGTCCATTGTCACTATTAGACATACATGGCATATTTCTTAGTCTTTCCCATGCTTTGCAACCAAATAGTCTCTAATTGTCTCCTTAGACATAATATGAGCATTATGAACCATACGGGATTAGATACTCAGTATAGAAGTATTACCATTAGATACTAGCGCACGCTGAAAAATGCTTATTCAACAATTGAAGACAGAAGCTTTCTCGGCAAAGCTTCTTTCTCGAAAGAAGGTTTTGTGGACCGGGCGGTTTTCACACTTAATTAAGTGCAAGTCATTAAAATCAAGAGTCTACCCATTCTTTCCTATGCAAAATTTCCATCCTCCTTTCTTTTCTTTGGCAGTGAAAACTTTTATTTATATGTCACAAAAGATGCATATATATGAACAAATAAGTTCATAGTACGTGTTAAAATGAGAGGCTCAACTGAGATTGTGATCAAGGCTCTTGGTAATTTCGTAAATGAATTCATTTCAAAAAGTGTGCAAACGACTGAGAAGTTTATTCATACAAAATTGAATGATAAAATGCCAAAGAATGATGGAGTACCAATAGTTCTGACGGCTTCAGTGATTGAAATGAGTAATTTCAATCTTAATCCATTCATAGCATTTTCAGGGGGTTTTCCGCTAGTTCTTCCCAAGTATATCTTAAGGAAAAAACTTTATCCAAATTCTGATTTCAATGAAGATGGTACAGCAAAGTTTGCACCTTATGGATTAAGAAAAGTTGAGACATTGTTAATCAAAGAATTTGGAGAGAAAAATGTAGTCACCGTGCACCCTCATAATCTTCATAGATTTATCGGACCAAAAACAAAGGTCGTTGGGATTTCTACGATGGATCCGCTAGGTATAGGTTTTGTTAGCAGAACTTACACGAGTATTCTAGGCTTAAATGGAAAGCCTGCGAGTCTTGTAGAATTTGAAAGTCTACTTTCTAATTTCATGTTCAGAAAATATAAGCCTAAAATTATTGTTGGTGGTTCAGGTGCGTGGCAAATATCAAGGGCAAATATGCAAGACGAGCTTGGTATAGATTCGATTGTAATTGGACAAGCAGAACACTCTGTTATGGAAATCTTCAGAAAAGCATTAGATGGTGAAGAGCTTGATAAAGTGATCACAACGCAAATGCCTGAAAGGAAAGAAGTTCCTACTATTGAAAAGCCTTCACTGTACGGAACAGTTGAAATAACGCGTGGTTGTGGTAGAGGATGTGCCTTTTGTTCGGCTACTATGCGTCAGCGAGATTCTTTTCCTTTGGAACATATTCTGAAAGAAGTTAAATTGAACGCAAATAGTGGAACAAGAATGATTCTTCTTCAGACAGATGATATATTTCTATACAAAACGAAACGAAATTTCATTCCAAATAGAGAAGCTATCGTTAAGTTAATTCAAAGTGTGGATAAAGTCGAAGGTGTCAATCTCATACAAATTGCTCACGCTTCACTTGCACCTGTCGTTTATGATAGAAAGATTGTGGAGAAGATAGCACCAGCTCTCGTCGAGAAATCTATGTGGGTTTGCAACGGCAAACCTTGTGCTTCCATTGAAGTTGGAATAGAAACGGGTAGTACGCAACTAATGAAAAAGTATATGGCAGGAAAGATGTTGCCTTACAAGCCCGAGCAATGGCAAGACATTGTTGTCCAAGCAATAGGAACCCTAAATGACAATGACATTTGTCCATTAGCAACTCTGATTTTAGGTTTGCCTGGGGAACAAGAAGAAGATATACTTGCTACACTCGAACTACTCGACAGGCTCAAAAAAGCTAAGATTTTCTATGTTCCACTCCTTTTCACATCAGAAGAAGAATCCATTCTGAAAAGGCAAAGGCATAAAGATCTAAAAGACCTTGATGAACTCCAGTGGGAGATTATTTCGAGATGCTGGAGGCGTAATTTTGATTTGTGGGCACCTAACCTAAACAAAATTGCTTTGTTTGGCACTCTATTAGCATCTCCTTATTATAGGTGGAAGCATGGTAGGAAAATTGTTAAACCCATCATGAAGTTCTCCGGATTAGAGAATCTATTTGTGAATAGGAAATCTGGAATCGAGTGTCAACCACAATACTGTGCTTCTAGTTTTAACATGGAGGATAAAAAATGATAAGACATTTGCTGAGGAGTGATTAAGATGTCGTTCAAAAGAATCGTGCTAGTAAAACCACGTGGAAAGAGAGGCTTGAGTTTCTCAGTCGATGTAATTCCAATAGGTTTAGAGTACATCGCCGCATCAATAGAAAAGGAAGTTGATGATGTCCACATAGTTGATATGGAACTTGAAGAACAACCATTCCAATATTTTCTTGATATTTTTGATCCTGATTTGGTTGGTATATCAATGTCAGCGACGGATCATGATGAAGGCTTGCGACTTGCAAAAATCGCTAAGAAAAGTGGTGTTACAACAGTATTGGGAGGCTATCATCCGACTGCTATACCAGATGAATTGCTTTCACATTCGCAAGTTGATATTATTGTCAGGGGCGAGGGTGAACTTACGATGAAAGAACTTGTGCAGAAAGGGGCTCCTGAAGGTGTTCTTGGAATTTCATATAAGAAACGTAAACGAATAATCCACAACCCTGACAGACCACCAATAGGAGATTTAGATTCTTTGCCTTTTCCAGCAAGACATCTTAGAAGGCACAAATACAAAGATCGTATGAACAGCAATGGCAGAGAATTTGATGTGATTACTATGTCGCGTGGCTGTTGGGGAAGGTGTAGTTTTTGTTGCGAGCCATATATGAGTAAAGGTCGTATGCGATTTAGGTCTCCTGAAAACATAATAAAAGAATTGTTTGAAATTATAGCTTTTCATAATGAAAAACCACTCCAAATTTTTGTGACAGATCCTCATTTTATGGGCGACCCTAAAAGGATAGATCACCTATGTGACTTGTTACAAAAAAATGAATTAAATCTAGTGTTTTCTGTCATGACGAGAGTGGACAGTATCACCAGGTACCCTGAACTCATCAAAAAAATGTGTAACAGCGGTATTCTTAGTTACGAGTTAGGGTTTGAAAGCCCAAACCAAAAGGATTTGAATTATGTAAAGAAGGGTATAACACTTGATATGCAGAGAAAGGCTGTAAAAATATTAAGGGATAATAGTGCAGATGTATCTGGGACTTTTGTTATTGGTTTGCCTGGCCAAAGTGAAGAAGAGATAAAGCAATTCTCGGTGTATGCTAAAAAAATCGGTTTGATGAACTGTGCATTTGGTATAGCAACACCATTCCCTAAAACAGAATTTTATGAGAAGTTGGAAAAAGATGGCCTAATCTTTGAGCGAGATTGGACAAAATATGATGAAATGCACTCTGTGTTTAAGTTAAACCCATTAAGTGCCAAAAAATTGGAAGAACTGGAGAGTTACTGCATGGCAAGATTTTGGACATTGAATACATTCTTGGACAGGGCTAGAGTTTTACAAAAACGTTCGGGTGATAAGATGTCATTAAAAGAATTTGCAGATGAAATGATTGCAAAAGTAAAGTTCGCCAGAAATGCGGGTTACGACCTGAGGAAAGAAGGACTTGAAGATCATATCAAAACAGTTTTAGGTGCGATTGTAGACGCTGAAACCGAAGAGAAAGAAAGAAAGATATGTATGCAAGATGTCGTAGAAATGTCGAATTTCCTCAAAATTTTAGGATCACAAACTATCCAAATTACTTTAAGGTATGACAGCCAAGCAGTAAGTTATGTTATAAAAACCACAAGCAGAAGTGTGGATTACATAAAAATTGTTCCTAGAAAACAAGACAACGCAACTATAGATATAAATATCGATTTAGATGACGTGATTGATTCATTCAACAGCTATTCAGCATTTAATCTAATGAGTTATGTTTACTTATTGAAGCAAGCACGGAATATCAACGGTATTTTGAATGTACTTAGGTTATGTGCTGCATTAACAACTGATTTAGGCCGTTCTTATCTGAAAGATAAATTCATGGGCGATTAAATGATTGATATTAATGGAATTAAAGGAATATGGAGAACATATGGTCTCGTACGGAAACTTTCTGCGATAAACGGTTCGAATGTTAGCAAGACATTATTAGATCGTGTAATGTATAATTCTGAAACATTGCCTCCTTTAGGAAAGGAATACTGGTGGTTTCTTTTCTTTGGTCAAAATGGAGAGAAGCCGATACAATTAATGTTACTGATATTCAGAAAACATGGAAAGAAAATGTTGTTCAACGATAAAGAGATGGTACTTAGAAACTTAGGAAAAAACAAATTCCAAGCTGTCACTGCTGGCTGGGTATATGATGGAAAAAGACTTCATGATTTAGGAGATACGAACGCCATTACAGAAATTCAAGGGGAAAAGATAGTTTCTGAGATTTCAGGTCAAAAGATGATACTTAGCGGTGGTTTTCCAGATTACAGACTAAAGGTAGGTGACACCATTGATTTGAATATCAAAAAAGCAAATTACCTTGAGGATAAAGATGCATGTGGCGTATTCATACCTCCATTTGGCATGGGTTGGGTGGATATCTTCTCAGACGCTGATGGTACCGTATTAGGAAAAAAGTTCAAGGGAACAGCACATCTACAAAAAGTTGTTGGTACCACAATATTCGGACCATTTTATTGGGGAAGAATAATTTTTCAAAATGGTTCTGTAGCGCAATTTTTCTGTCTTAAAACTGGGAAAGATTCGAAAAAATATTTTCACAGATCCCTAACTTTTTATGACCATAAAAATAATGAAATTATCAAATTCAATAATCCAAAGCTGAAAATATCAAAAAGAAAAGCCGGTACGCTTCTATGGATTGTTGAAGGAAAAGATAATAGCAAAGACTTTAGAATCGTATTGGAAACTTATGCTAAAAAACAATTTTCTATGAAAGGTGGCGGTTCACAGGTTTACGTTGAATATGCTGTTATACCTAAGGAGCTTAGTCTGAAGACCAAAGACCGAGCAATTACTTTAGATGATTTGGGTAGAGGTGTGGGAACATTTGAAGATGCATACTGGTAAACCATTAAAAAAATGCAGCCTTTGTTTCCAAAACTTTGGTGATTTCATCTAATATCTCTTGAATTTTGCCCTTTACTTTTTTCCATGTTTCTTGGACAGGAATAGCCACATAAACATACTTGAGTCTTTTACCTTGTTCCACCTTTCTACTTATAAATCCATCTTGGCCCAATTTTTTGATATATTTCCGTATTGTTCGTTCTGAAAGATTTAGCTGATTTTCAATTTGTTTTATAGTTAATGAAGATTTCAGTAAAAGATTATAAATCCTAATTTCCGTTGTTTTAAAATCAAGGAAACCTAAAATAGTGTTCAGTAACTCTATCGGCTTTTTTCTTCCCTTCAGTACATTTTCCATATCTGCAATGTAATTTCTTTTTATCATAATTTATACTATGAACAAATTCCTATTTAAATTTTCACATGTATGAACTGCTAGCTTCCGGGCATTTCTCCAGAAAAGCGCACACGGTGTAGTTCAGGGCATCTGCATAGCTTTCTACATGCAATAGGTGGGTGGGTAGTTAGAACTCCAAAATTCCATTATTGCCGTTTAACTAGTGTGTGTACTCGACACCTCGAAATGTAGGTGAGCTTTGTCCTGCTATTCTCGCGCGTTATTTGAAAAAGTTTTCATGCTCATTTCTAACAGAGATTATTGTCTAAAATTTGCTTGAATCTTGCTTAAATGTGGACCGGGCGGGATTTGAACCCGCGGCCTCCGCCTTGCGAAGGCGGCGTTCATACCAAACTGAACTACCGGCCCCCTTATATTTTCGTTAAAGAACTCGCCAACTTTAAGATTTCTGTTAATAACTTTCTGATCAGCATGGTCAACGTTTCCTTTCCGTTCCGATAACTTAACAACATATGAAGATTCAAAGCAATTTTTAAATATAATTAGCTTTACAAGAAGCGGAAGTGTATTAGTGCACAGAAGCTATTTTCCTTTTGCCTAACATCGTCATGCTAGGTATGATTTTTACGGATCAGTCCGATCCTGAGTGATTCGCCATCGATCTTGTAGTCTGCAACATACGCCTCTTTGGGCAGTTCAGCTTTACGTATCGATATTGACAAGGTCTCTGAAGCAATGTAGTCCCCATGGGTGATGAAAACTTCGCAGAGTCTTGGTCCTGCTTCATAATAAACCTCAATTTGATCAGCTATATCGAAACCAGCATCTTTACGTTGATTCTGTATGCGACGCACGATCTCACGTGCCAAGCCTTCCTTTTTGAGTTCTTCAGTAACGATTGTGTACACTCCAACAATGATGCCTTGTTCTTCTTCCACGGTGTACCCTTCTTTTGGTTGAGTGCGAACTTCAATTTCTTTCGGCAGCAAAGTAATGACATCACCATCCACTTCAACTTTAAAGCTCTGGTCCTTCTTGAGTGTCTGGAGGAGAGCATCAGCACCCATACTGGCCACGGTTGCACATAACTTTGGCAAGAGTTTTCCATACTTTTTGCCGAGCAAATGTGGTAACAGTAATATCTCATAATTGACCAACTCCCTTTCTTGCGTGGTTAAAAATAACTCCTTTACGTTCAGTTCATCTTTGACCAAATCTGTCAAACCTTTCAGTCGCTCGAGCATAGCTTCTTCTGCTACAACCTTTACCTCTTTCAACGGCTGCCTTAGCTTTATTCCCGCCTTGTTACGGGCTGAACGGGCTAGACCACAAATTTTGACAGCTAAATCCATATCTACCATCAGTTTTTCATCGACAAGAGACATGTCAGCTAGTGGCCAATCGTTATGATGCACGCTCTTCGGAGCGTTAGGTTTTACACTGCATACCAGATTCTGGTACATCTCTTCGGCGAGAAAAGGAAGGGATGGTGCTAGAAGTTTGATAATTGTTGTCAAACAGGTGTATAATGTCGTGTAGCCAGTTTTTTTATCCGTGTCTGCTTCGCTCTTCCAGAATCTTCGCCGTGAACGACGAACGTACCATTTTGAGAGTTCATCTACAAATTGCTCCAAGCTTGCAGTTGCCCTAAACGCATCATATTTTTCTAGGCAATCGGTGACGTCTTGAACAAGCACCTGAAGCTTCGACAATATCCAACGATCTAAAAGTGAGTATTCGGTTGTGACATCCTTCGGAGTCCACTTGTCTAAGTTAGCGTATGTGACGAAGAAGCTGTAAACATTCCATAACGGGATGAAGAACCGTCGCTTAACTTCCTCCGCTAATGTATAGCCGAAAAGCAGGTTCTTTTCCGGTCTACTCCTACAGTAAATCCACCGCATAACGTCAGCACCTGTAGTTTCGGCAGCGTCGTCAAACTCGATCATATTGCCTGAAGACTTATGCATTTCCTGCCCCTTCTCGTCCTGCACCTGGCCGTGACCAAAGCAAGTGCGAAAAGGTGGTCGCCGCTCTAGGATTGTGCTCATGGCTAGCATGGAGTAGAACCAGTTTCGAAACTGGCCTGGTAAGGATTCGCAGATGAGATCGGCTGGAAACCATTTTTCCCAGTAATCCCTGTCGTGTCGATAATCAAGTGTCGAATAGGCTACAATTCCAGCGTCTAGCCACGGATTGCCCACATCGAGAATACGAGAAATAACTGCTCCACACTTCGAACATTTGATTTTAACCATGTCTATCCACGGTCGATGAGGCGTGTGGCCTTCGAAATCCTTCCAACCCTCGACGGCTCGCGATTTTAGCTCTTCCTTACTGCCTATGGCATCAAAGTTTCCACACTTCGGGCACTCCCATATTGGCAACGCCAAGCCCCAATATCTCTTCTTGGAAATCATCCAATCTTCCATATTTCGTAGCCAATCCAACTCCTGACGTAGACCAAAATCTGGAATCCAGCGAACCTCTTTGGCAACTTCCATGATTTGATAACGCAGATTTTCTTCCTTCTCTTGTTCAGAGATTTTTTCAAGAGGCTTGTCAAGTTTCGTTCCCATAGAGATGAACCACTCATCGACAAGGCGAAACACCAACTCGCTGTCACAACGCCAGCAAACAGGGTAGCGATGCGTGTAATCTTCCACCTTAAGGAGCAAGTCTTTCTCTTTCAAGTTCTCTATGATTGGCTGAGCCGATTCATAAACATGGGTTCCTGTAAGCCAACCGAAACCATCAACAAAGACTCCGAACTCGTTTAGCGGAGCCACAGTAGGCAGGTCATATTGCTTACCAAGCTCCAAGTCTTCTTTTCCACAGCCAGGCGCGATGTGGACGATGCCAGTTCCCTCGACTTCGCTTACTTCTTCCCAAGGTATAATGTGGTGAGCGTCAACTGCCCCTAGGTTTTGCTCAGCGGGAAGTTCGTCGAATGGGCCGACGTATGTCCAGTTCAGCATGTCCGATCCCATAAGTTCTTCAATTATCTCGTAGTTTTCTTTCGCAAAAACGCGATTTAGAGCCGCCTTAGCTAGATACAATGTTTCATTTTTGTAGTGAACTTTTGCGTAGGTCATGTTGGGATGGACTGCTGCTGCAACGTTGGAGGAGAGTGTCCACGGGGTTGTTGTCCAGACCAATAAGGCTTCGTTTGGTCGTCCACGAAGGGGAAACTTAAGGGTGACTGCAACATGTGTAATTTCCCGATAGCCCTCAGTAACAATCTCATGTTGAGAGAGTGCTGTGGAGCAACGGGGGCACCAAGGCATCACATCTCTTCCTTTGTATATCCATCCGCGTTCGTGACAACTTTTGAGAACGGCCCAGATGGTGTAGTTGTTCTCGTCTGAGAAGGTAAAGTAGGAGCCGCCGAGTTGAGGTGTACCCAGTCTACTGACAATATTCTCCACAGTATCAGACACTGGACCTGTGGAACCTTGAACAGTTATGACTTCTTGATTTTCCATGCCGTCAGCTAACTCACGTAAAAGTTGAGGATCATCCCAGTTCATCCAATACCCCAGTCGAATGGACTGCTCGACTTGTATGGCAGCGTAACGTAAAGCTCGCTGCTTGCATCTCTTAACAAACTCAGCGACTCCGTAGGATTCGATGTCGCGTTTAGATTTGAAGCCAAGATTTCGCTCCACTTCAACCTCTATCCAGAGTCCTTGACAGTCGAAGCCGTTCTGGTAGCGAAGTTCAACCCCATTCATGGCCCGATAGCGTTGGAATACATCCTTGTATGTACGTCCCCAAGCATGGTGGACACCCATTGGATTGTTTGCGGTGATCGGGCCGTCTATGAATGACCAATGCTTCTTGCCTCGGTTTAGGGCCACACGTTTCTCAAAGGCATTTGTGTCTTTCCAGAATTTTAGGATTCGATGCTCCAGCTCTGGAAGATTAGCTGTAGCCTTTACTTCCTTGAACATTTTTCATCCTCTAGATGATCAAAATTTATATAGGTTTTGTCTTGTGATTTTTTAAAAGTTCTGCATTCTTTTGTAATTTTGAAATGCCGTAGTCTAAGTGGCATCAGAGGTCTTGAATTAGCCTTGAATTTGACAGTCACCTTTCATCTCAGACATCCGCCAACACACGAAAAATAACAACAGAGACATATAACCTTTACCCACAACTTTCAGAATATGTGGCGGGCGCGGTTTGGATGAGCTTACCCAACTAATCCAAGCGGCTGCAATGCTACTGCGAACAAAAGTTTACCTGTTTCGGGAAACACGATAACATGCTTTTCCGCTGCTATTCGTTCCTGGTATTGTCATGGTGAATTCTGCTCCTTTGCCATGTTTGCCTGTTTCTCGGATTGTCCAGCCGTACACTTCACACATTTTCCTTATCAAGTACAACCCGTAGCCCGTGCCTTTCCCGTAGCCTTCCCTGAAAACTTTCTCCTTTTCAGCTTTGGGTATGCCTACACCGTCATCTTCGTAAACCAGTTTCAACTCATCTCCTTCCTTTTCGTAGTAAACTCTGATCTTGCTGACGTTTTCGCCATGCATCAAACTATTGTGAACCAAATTGTAAAAAAGCCGCGTTAGCAGCGAATCCGCGAGCACAGATAAGCCACTGCAGTCATTGACCACTTTCACTTGTAAATCTGAAAACTGTTGAACCGCCCCATCAAAGGTTTTTTCCACGTTCACATACGATAGTTTTTCTATGCCCAATTTTTCGTAGGTTCTAGCGAAATCAAAAATTCGAGTTGCCTCCCTGACAGCGGACTCAATGTCATTTAAACGCTCCACGGCTTCACTGTCACCCTCCACCCTTTTCTTCATCAAATAAATGTTCGCTGTAACCACGGACAACTTGTTCCTCACATCATGCCTAGCCAACCTGCCGACAACACGCAACTTCTCCTCCATCCGTTTCCTTTCAGACACGTCACGGAACACAACCATGTCTGCCGCCTTGCCTTTATACATTATTTTCTCCGCGTTCACTTCATACGGCAGTTTCCTCCCATCTTTTCTCTGCAGTTCAACCGTGTACGGCGCCACGTGCATTCCAACCATCCGTTTTGCCAAGTTTTTCATCAAAACAGCCTTGCTTTTCGCCGTCACAATTCTTGTTCTTAAAAAGTTCTTTCCAAGCAACTCTTCCTTTTTATACCCAGTTATTTCCTCCACTCGGTCAGTTATTTCCAGAAATTTGCCGTTTCCATCAACAATGACCACGGGATCAACCATAACGTTGAACAACGTTCTAAAATGCTCTCTGGACTCCTCCAGTTCCCTTTCCGCTTTCTTCCGTTCTGTTACGTCTTTGTATAATGCTACAAGGCCTACAAGCTTGTTTTCAACCGTTATTGGCGCTGCTGAGATGGCCACTGGAACTAAAGATCCGTCTTTCTTCTTCCTAACAGTGTCGTGGTAGACGTATCCTTTCCAGGCTTTCCCGTCTAAGTGTTCTGCTTCTTCCATCTTGTTTTGTGGCACCACAATGCTGTTGACGTGTTTGCCCTTGACTTCTTCCAGAGACCATCCGAAAAGCGTGGTGAAACGAGGGTTAACATTCAATATGCGAAAATCTGGATTCACGTAGACGGCTGCTTCAGGGTTATCCATAAACAGCCCTTCAAATTTCTGTTGGCTCTCTCGACTCTGTTGTGCATAAGTCTCCAGGTTCTTAGCGTGCTCCACGTTGCTTATTGCAGTAGCAGCATGCAACGCTAAGATTTCAAGCAGCTTGCGGTCTTTTTCGTCGAAAGCATCCAATTCTTTACTTTCCACGTTTAACACTCCAAGCACTCTACGCCCAATCTTGATGGGTACGGCGAGTTCGGAGCGTGCCCCTACTCCTCCTTCAACGTAAGCTTTTTCCTTGCTGATGTCTGGAACAAAAACAGGCTTACCTGTCCTTGCGGCCCTAACGGTTACGCCTTTGTCTCCATTCAGCGGTAACTTAGGTGATAAATTCTTAGTGCGTCCTCGATGGGCGACTAAGTGAAGCATTTTTTCCTTGACTACAAAGACGTCCGCGAATTCGAATCCCAAGGTTTTTTCCGCAACACTTAACATCAACTCGTAAATCTTTTCCATGCTCTTTGTCGTGTTCAAGCCGCGGCCGTAAATGTGCAATGCAGAAAGTTTCTGCTCAAAACTTTTGCTTTCTGTAACGTCTCTGAGAATTGTTTGCGACTCGACTACTTTGTTGTTTTGGATTATCGGGCTAGTTCTGTACTCCACAATTACTTTTCCTTTCGGAGTGTTCATTTCGATTGTGCCTTCAGCTGGTTTTCCGCGAGTTACCGCTGCAAGTTTCTCGAGTAGTCCCGGCCAGTATTTCTTGGGAACAAACTTGAGCATGTTTTTGCCGACTATTTCGTGTTTTTTGAAGCCGTATTCTTCAACAGCTTTGTTTATGGCGGTCACGTTTCCCTTCAAATCCATCAAGACAATGACGTCTCTGGCATTCTCAAAAAGACTTCTAAGTTTTTCTTCTGATCTCTTAACAGTCGTCTGCGCTCTTTCTCTTTCCACAGCTTGCCGTACACTATAAGCCAGTTCACCATAAACCGCCTCCGGATCACCATGTTTCTTCAAGTACCTGTCAGCACCAAAATTCAAAGCTTTCATGGCTACGTCTTCTCGGCCCTTCCCGGTGAACATGATAAACGGAACATTATTCCCCTTATCCCGCAGTTCCCGCAGAAAGTCTAACCCGTCTCTTTCAGGCATCTGATAATCAGAAACAACAGCATCAAACGTTTTCTCTTTCAATTTTTCCATGGCTTCTTTAACAGACAAAGCCGTGTCCACTTCAAACCTGCCCTGCATCTCCAACAGTTGCCGTGCAGCCTTCAAAAACCCCACGTCATCGTCCACATGCAAAACATGAATCGGCGTTTTCTCAGTCCAGTCTACAACAACCCTAGCCGTAGACTCCACAGTAGATTCACTCATTTAAGCCAGTTTCCTTTCACACGCGTACGTAAGGAACATTTGACATCATCCTTTGAAGTATCTGATCAAATAAAACCGTTATGAACACACAATCAATATTCAAATACACGTAGCAAGAGGTCACACAAAACCGTGACTTAGAACCCAAAACCAACCAGGATAAACTGTTTCCGAAAAAACCATAAACAAAAAAAAGGTTTTGCGGGAGACATCTCCACTTAGAGTGGAAATAACCTTTTTGAATTACCAATTAACTCGCATGCTTTATTCAATCTCGGCGAGTTCTAACGGAATCTCACCTATTTCGAAAAAGAGTGAGTTGTTCAATTAGATGTCAAGTTCTCCCTTGATCTTGTTGGTGTACCTACGGTAGTTGTAGGCGGTTGCGACTGCCTGCAAGTACCGTTGGCTTGAATTGAATGATGATACTCTCTTGCTCGCTTCTCTTGCAGTTTTCCCCTGTCTACCTTCCTCTGCAACAGCATCGCTGTTTTCATGATCTTTTCTCTAGTCTGCAATGGAAGCTGTAGCTCAAAACTTCTCCAGTATTCAATCCATCTCTGTTTTTCTCGTTATCGTCCTTCTCTACCAAACTCTACTAGAGCCTTAACAAGTCTCTCTCCAGGGTTCTCAGCATATATCTGGCGGGCCCGTCGGGAATTGAACCCGAGACCCCCGGGTTTCTGCGCAATGCTGTCTTGTTTTGCTTAAAAGCCCGGTGCTCTATCCTTGCTGAGCTACGGGCCCTCTAGGCTTTTCATTTCGCTTTAGAGATTTGAGAAGGTGCTTTTTAGTATTTCGATTATCCCGTGTATAAAAATTTAGGAAGTTGCTTGAACTTTCAGGATGTTTGTTATGAAGCTTTTGATGTTATCGTTCGCGGTTAGTATTGTTTCAATTGTTTTCATGCCTTTTTAGGTGTGTTTGTATACTCTTTTTCTTTCTTTCCATGTTCCTGTGATTAGGCCGTTTCTTTCGACTGAATAGAGAAGTGAGTAGACTGTACCTGAGCTTGGAGACGGAATTTGTTGTGAATAAAAGAGATAACGTCGTATCCGCTCATGGGTCTATTTCTCAGTTCGGCTAGAATTATTATGTCCATAAAATTTTTTATTATTCTTTCATGCATTTTCTTAAGCATTTTTCCTTCCAATTTTCCACCGCCAACTATGATTGTAAGTGCCGCCATGTTTATTCACGTTTTGATGTTTTGTTCAGATATAGATATTTAAGGTTGATTCTAATTCCGACTTAGAAGTTGAAATAGATCATGAGATATCTAAACTTCGTTTTATCAAAAGCTTAAGAGTTAACGCTGAGATAACGTCAAGTTTCTGCAACTGATGAAGGGAACATTTCAATTTTAAGCGCTATGAACGGTCTACGGAACGTTTGATTTTTAAAGCTTGATTTTCTATTTAAACAATGGAAGCTGCTGTTTTTAATACTTAGCGATATTACTACAGAAGATGGAGATGTCTCCCGCACACCCCCCATTTTTTCAGGCATTAACATATTACCATATGTACTTGTCTAATGGTCCTTTTATCTTAGGCTTATACTTTTGGCACACGCTATCGTTAGGACCCACATAGTCTTTCTTTTCGTGACACCAATACCTATCTTCCGACGTGAAGTATTCTATGAAACGACAATCCCTACACTTCATATCTTAACCTTTGACAGAATGCTACATAAACATAGGTATATTATGGGTCTATTAAAATACCATAAGCCAATGTTGAAATCATTCAGTTAATTCTTTATTTTCTTATGTTGAGTGTGTGCACGAAGTAGGTAAATGAATAAGAATGAACATCAGCGCACTCACTTTTCGTTCGGTTTCTGTTAGTTTTCTTTTGTGAGTGGTTGCGAGCAGTCGGCTTCCAAATGAATAAATCCTTTATATAACCTACTTACAAATACTAAATTGTCAGATCCATTAAAGGTGGTTATTGTGGAAGGAACAGTGGAGTTTTGGATACGTGGAGCCGATATTCAAAAGTTAAATGGAGAAGAAGATCACTACTTTGTAATCACGTGGGGTAAAACGAAAGAAGACGCTGCTTGTTATGTTGATACAAAAAAAGTGAAACTTACAAAGGATCTTCGTGTATCAGACACCATAAGAAATGAAGCGTATATCAAATTAACCTACAAAAGTTTAAGAGATGAATTAATCAAATTCGGAACTGAGGAAACAAAAGAATAGCATAGACTCTTCGTAGAACTGTCATCAACCGATTTTTTCCACGTCAGCCCATCAACCGACAACTACACAGCACCTCAGGTTCATGTAAATCCTTATGGTGTCGACAGACCTAGAGTGTAGGAGTAATATGCTCAATAAAAGTTTTGATGTTTTGAATGGCCTCTCTGGCTTCTATTTCGCTGACGTTTAGCCTTCCTTCGTGAACTATTTTATTCCTTAAAGTATTCGCTGTTTTGCAACCTTCTAACACGTCATCATCGGGTAGACGGTCTGGAATAATCATTTTTAAGACAACTTTCATACTGCGGTTCAATCCTACCTCCCTGAGAAAGTCTTTTAGAGACCCTTTAGATATGCCTCTCAAACGACCAATCTTTCTTATAATAGAAGCGATCATAATATCCAAAGCAATAACAGCTTCCAGAACTGCCATTCTATAGTCTTCCTCATGGAAGAAAGTCTTTGCTCCGAGTAGTAACTCTTCAGTTAGATGTCGTTGTAAGGTTCTGGAGGAGTGAATTATTTGTTTCAGTTCCTTATATTGCTCCCCTGAGATTGTTCCGAGCATGAGTCGTTGCACATATTGCATTGTGCTAGGAGGTCCTATTGGTTTTCCTTCGTTATCTAACTCAATTTTTATGACAATTTTGAAGAAACCAGCATGAGGAATTGGTCTGATAACTCCGTTGTTGTATGTTTCTCCACTTACAATGCGATACGCTCTCAATAAGGTATTGAAATGCAAACGAATTTTTTCCAACTCGTCAACTATCAATTCCTCATCTGAGTGGATTACTAGTGTTGTTCGGGGGGCTGGTGGAATTCTGATTTCTGTGGGATTCCTAAACTGCATTCTGACGACTTTCCTAGAGACTGCAAGTTCAAAAACATGTTCAGGTGCTAGCATAACATAGAAAGGGAGAGGGACCAGATATTGAAAACCCATTTAAGTTCTCCAAAATATCTTTCACTCTTCACTATTCTAATGCTTTGCGGTCTACTATACGGTTGCTTGTCTTTTCGCTTTCATGTTTCCCCTTCAAGCGTCTACATTAGGCTTTGAAAATGAAGAAGAAAATCTAGAAGAATACTCAAACACATTGAAAGGCAATTTCTAGTTTTCTATTCCCCCATTCATTTTACATTGATTTTTCACATACTAACTAGAACATAATGAATAACCCCATTTCAAGCTTCGTTTGGTGATGCACCATGTTACTTTGAGGTTACAATTCTAAGCTCAAAACTATTTTTAGGCTTCATTAAAAACATTAAGAATACGAAACTCCTACAGGCTCTGTTAAGTCTTAGGGTGATGAATCTCCCTGTTAACTGTCGGGTGGTGGGAGTCCCTGTCAAAAATCGGTTGATAAGCTAACAACATTCACGAATGCGTAGCTGAGGGTGAGTTTTCAATAAAAGGTTAATATTTTCGTAACAACTGTTAAATGTCAAAAAGAGATAATTAGCAAAGGGGAGACGATGTTCTATGTCATTAGAAGAGAATAAGGCCATCGTTCGAAGGTTGTTTGAAGAATTTAATAAGCATAACGTCGCCTTACTGGACAAGCTAATGGCACCCGACTACTTTGACCATGCACTTCAGTCGCGGAGTCTGGAAGATTACAAACAATTCATAACCATGTTTATCAATGGTTTTCCCGATTTCCATGTGACCATCGAGGACATCATCGCCGAAGGTAACAAGGTGTGGGTTCTTGTAAAATTTACGGGGACACACACAAGTGAATTTCGTGGATTAGCCCCTACTGGCAAGAAATGTAAAATAACAGTCGTTCACATCTATCGCATATTTAATGGCAAGGTTGTGGAAAATTGGAGCATCGATGACTGGATGGATTGCTACAAACAACTAGGTGTTATCGAATACAAAGGATTTCCTGATGAAGTTACGTAACAGCTTTGACTTACAATTCAGCAATCCACATGTCTATCGAGTAAGTAGCAAAGCATTGCGCATATTTCAAGAAGTCAAACTTGCATTTTGGATTTTGCTGTGGACGTATTGGTTATGAACAGTTCATATCAGCAAGGTTGGGAAAACGGGCGGTTTGAAATTAAATGTAGGTTTTATTTCTCAATATGTTTCCGTTTAGATTTGGGCTTCTTCTAGGATAACATATAATGCAGTAGGGGGAGCGTGAAATAAAAGTAAACCTACGCGTTTGGCAATAACCGCTATAATCAATGGTTGTGTCAATGTTTTGGTAAGCTTTTAATCTTAAAGTAGTCTTTGACTCTTGCAGTCTGGAAATATATCAAACAACCTATACTACACGCTAAAGGAAGCAATGTGCCTACTATTATTATATAGACGACACCCATAGCCCTCCAGACAACACAGTACTCTGGAGCCACTCCCCACCAAGAGAAGAATGCTATAGTCATTAACCAAAGCAATGTTGATGCATACCATACATACTTTGATGTGCTACTAAACATAGCAATTGAAAGGAAAAATGCATAAACTGACAGTATGAAAGAAATAGGTATAGAAGGATAAGATAACATAAGACTATATAGCGGGGGGACAACCAAGCCTCCTGACCCACCTCCAACAAAAAGAAGACCACAATTCAGCAAAAAGAACATGAAACATGCACCAGAACCCAACAATGTTAATATTGCTACCCGTGTCACGCCTAAAGGTCTTTCATTCATTTTCTCATCATCTATTTTCTCTTCTAAGTATTCTTTTTGTGATTTGTTACCTTTTATTTTATTCCAAAGACCTTCTACCACAGCATTCTTTGTGTGTGTGTGTGTTTGGGTGTATTAAAATTTAATCCCCGAATCCAAAAAGGGACATTTCAGATTCATAAATCATTTAAACTGAGAAAACGCTTGTGTTTCGGGGTTGCCCTCGCAGAAGCCCTGCTCTGCACGCATGAATCCCATACCAGCTCTTCTCATAAAGAGAAAGCCAAACGTGACTTATACTGGGTGGCGTGGTACAGGCTCCGAGAGCAACTCCTTAAAACCAATCAAACTAGCGTGCGCTATTGCTTCAAGCTTCAAAATGTGTTTGTTATTCGTTTATTCATTCACGGGCATCACTCAACCACACACATAGGGACTCACGTAACATCATCCTACTATGGTGGAAAATTATGAGCGCATTCATAAGTGGCGTGTTTGAAGAGTTTACCTAGCCTTTCTAACACGAAAAAGCCTTGGTTGCAGCAGCTGCTGCTATCAGAGCATATATGCAGCTAACTACCGTGCTGGGCTTCCCCGAACTTTTCAAGAAAATCCAAGATTTCTTTGTACTTGTTTCTGTTAAGAAAATAGCGGTAAGGGTCACCATGTTTGTGTTTTTTTCTACGCACCATATTGGCTTTTCTCAAATCTTCCAAAACATTCAAGCAAAGAGCAACTTGTTCAGGAGGCAGCCCTTTGCATAAATCACGTTTGGCTATGTGACCCTTTCCCCAACATCCTTGATGGAAAAGCTTCCAAAGAATCTTAAAAATTATGTACTGTTCTTCTGTGGATATTTGAATACACCGCTGTATCATTTCCGATACGATAAATATAAATATTTCCATACATTCAATGTATGCAGTGAATATCTTTCGTGTATACGGCAATTCATAATAAGAGGGGATGGTTGGATGCTTGAAGACTTGTTTGGAAACGGTCCTTTGGTTAAGATCATAGACTTTTTCCTTGAGAACAGATTTTGGGATTACACAAAAACGGACATAGCAAGCCATTCTGCAATAAGCAGAACACAGTTATACAAGGTCTGGAGTGTGATTCTGGAAGCTGAACTTGTCAAAGAAACAAGAAAAATCGGAGCTACCACGCTTTATCAAGTGAACATGGACTCGCCAATTATGCGTCGCCTAGAAAAACTGTCTTTAACAATTGCGGATGAAAAGAACAAGAAGACACTTGAAACTGAAGAGCTGCAACTAGAGGAAGTTTCCGTTGAAGATATGGTAGCTGTCAAACGATCCCCTATTCCAGAGGGGAAGAAAACAGTTACTATGCGGAAAATAACGGCCTAGCATTTTTGAGTAGAAGAATGTTATAGAACAAAACTCTATTCCTTCTTTTCTACGATTATGTGTTGGTTGTCAACCCATAGCTGAACCGTGTCGCCCTTCTTAAGCGGCTCGCGCTTTAGAACATTCATGAGTGGCTATTAGACAGTATTTCCTTTAAGACGTGCCATAAACTTCCGTGTGAGAGCAAACTCTTAAGAAATAGATCTCTTTTTTGACCATCTCTACCCTGAACAATATTCTGTTTCTAAAATCAATATCATGTCCATAACATTCATTCAAAGTTCCATATTTCCGACTACCGAGGTTGCGTGGGTCCTTGCTCGCAACAAGCAACCTAATAGCTTCATCAACTTTCGCACGCAACTTCGATGTTTTCCCTTTATAACCTCGTTTAAATCCGCCTGATCGCACTATAGTCCAAGACATTCGGTAATCACTTGCTAACTCTTTAACTCTTCCAAAAATTCATTAACACTTCTAAACTTCTTTGCGCGACCTTCTTCTATCTCTCTCCAACTTTCCTTAACATCAACGATTTCGGCAGGAGTTAATAAGTCGCATGCGCGTGCTGAAAGTAAGCCTTTTACAGCCACTGTCGTTTGTTCGTCAAGATTGGTGTAAAGTTCCCCTATTCCTTTAAGTAAGGGAGTCATATCCACGCTGGTTATCTTTGAAACAAATGAGAATAAATCGGTTAATCCAGGAATCTCCCACATTATTCTGCGGTCTCCATAAGTTTTAATAATTTCTCAAAGTCTTCAGCATAATCATTTAGTTCTTCACCAATTTTAACTTTTTCTTTAGCGGGTAACTCCATAATTTTGCCCATTTTTGGTCCGAGCACGGTCATTTTCATAAGAATCTTCATGAACAAACCAACTATCTCAGGAGGTGCTTTTTCCACAATTCTTTCCATTAATTGGGGTGCGACTACACCAAGGTATGTCAAAGCTTCAAATGAGTCTTTGTGTTCCAGTTGAATTGTTCCTACAGCCTTAGCCATGTTGCCATAGGCACGTAATAGAGAAACAAACACTTTAACCAAACTTGTTATATCTACCCTTTTTGCCAATTCAACTGCTCTCTTCATCTTTTCTTTCTCTTCTTCCGTGGTTCCCAATTGTCTCTACCTTTAAGAGAAATTGAATACTCTCTGTCTAAATAAAGCTTTATTGCCGAGTAATATGTATGTATCGTATCTTTTCCTCTTTTAGCTTTGCTTGTTCCAACACTTCACGAATCAAGCTTTCCAGCTCTGTTATTTCGCTTCCATCTTACCTCTAACAGCAATTAGAACATGAGCTAAATGTCGTTCAACCATATAAGCGCGTGCGCTTTCAACTGGGATTTGAATTCAGTAGCTGTTAAAGGCTTCGTTGAGTGGTGTTTAGCCATTGACATTCACAACTAAGCTTTCTATTGTTGTTAGGGTAGCCTAACTGAGCGAAACTTGCTACTTCTGAAACATAACATAACGAAGAGCCTAAGCATTCTGTGGGGCTTGCTGCCGGAACGGGTAAGCATAATTAACTTCTTACGAAAGTGAACCACAACGACCAAGGCTGCTATGGCGACAACTATGAGAATGAAGAGGATGGAACGCAAGTTTGATGCATGTTTTACAGTTTCTGCTGCTGCTCGGTTTATTGTGAAAGTCCATGTTTCGAGGTGTCGCCATCCAGGGATAACCGTTGCCAAAGAGGTTATTCCTTCTTTTCTATCCCCTGCTCACATGAAGGCGCACTACATTGAATTTCTCTTTCAAGATTCTTATAGCTTCATTTACAAGAGGTTTGTATTTGTTATCAGCATATTTTCCGCGTGCAAATCTCTTTGTTTCCCTACGGTGCATAAACTTGTTCCTTTCCTTGTTGATGTCAATAATCGCTCGGTATTCCTCACTATTTATCTTCCCAATAGCTAAAAGATATTCAGCAATCTGAAAGAGATGTATTCTTTCTAAAATTTTATCAATTAGTTTGGCATCAACGTTTAGGGATTCAAAATATTCTTTAATTGCCAAGTAGCCATGCCTTTCAAGTTGTATAGCGGAAAAGACAACTGCTTGGAACCAATCAGGCTTATCTAAAGCTCGCTGTATTATAGGAATCGGATTGTTTTCCCAAACAAGAACAGCATCAACGCTAAACTGCTTCTCTCTACTAATAGGTTTTCCTTCACTCATGGCTTATTCCTTCTTATTGTTCATAATCGTATATGAAAAGGGGGGTTTCCAAAATTCCCCAAATTTTTTGTTTCTTCATAAGCATGACCTCTAGGGTTTTTTGGAGAAAAGTATCTCCATATTTAGATTTTAGCATGCCGTATTTATTCAACCGCAGAATTGCAGGTTCATGAATTACATTTAATAGGAATGCACTCGCCAATGCATCCCAAGTGTTTTTAAGGTTGGCATCTTTAAGTGTGAAACTAACATCATGCTTTAATCCGTTATAGATATTCCACCATCCACTGTTAGGATCATTCTTAATCGCTTCGAACGGTTTATGAGTGTCACGATCTGGGAGAATTTTGTAGATGATGGTTTTTTCAGAGAGCGTGTATATCTTTTCAAAAACTTCAAAAAGTTCCCACATCGATGTGAAGTCTGCCCTACCAGGCCTATTTCCTGAAGCTCGTGCAATTTCCGCTCTTTGAAGTTTTTGCCTAATTTCCGAAATTTTTGGGTCTTTTGGAAGCCCTCGGAACCTCACCATTTCCTTGAATGCAGAGTCAACATGTCCTCCGATGCTTAGGATTAAGTTGAGTAGCTTGAATGAGTAAGTTTTTTCGTTTCCTTCTAGATAAGGGACATACTCGAGAAAGGTTTGAAATTGACGTTCTAGGTCTTTGTATAGCTCCCAGAAGATTCCGTTCTCAAATTTATCTTCAACTTGCGAAGTCACAGCTTATTCCTTCTTTTCCTTAAGCGTTTCCCTCAACATTCTTATTATGGTTTCTTGAATGGTTAGTTGCCATTCTGAAGATTTTGCCGCTATCTTCTTACGTAAATCATCTGGAACGGGGAGAAGGATTATTTCTGCTGGCTCTTCGGATCCGATAGACACATCTGCATATTTTCGAGGTTTCATATCTATTCCTTCTTTTCTTTCAGCCATTCTGGGATTATTACGCTGCGGATCAACTCTTGGACTTTGATTCCTCGTTCCTTGGCTATTTTTAATAATTTCTCATATATTTCCGGGCTTAAAGTTTGCATGAATTTAGGCATACTCATTTCACTTTTCACCTCTTTCTTTCTTCTTATATTTATTTCATTCCACACATATCTATAGAAAGATTTAAAAAGATTTCCCTATATACCTAAAGATGCCGAAAGATTGAAAGGAGAAATGAGAATGAAAGGACGCAAAACAATTCTAGTTAACGAAGAAACCTACAAACTGCTGGTGCGACGATCCAGAGAGGAAAGCGCGACTCTTGAAGAATACGTTGATAAACTAACGGGCGAACTCGTCAAAGCAATCGAAAACAACCCTGAGGGTCTTATGAAGCTTCTCGCAAGACAACGTAAAAGGACGGCTAACAAACATGCAAACTGAGGCTGTTCCAGTAAACGTGGAAGTCTACCGCAAGTCAAGTGAAACAGCCAAAAAACTGGGCATGTCAGTTCAAGAGCTTGTTGAATGGGCTATAATTGACCGATTTCTTTATGATATGAGGTTTCCAGCCATAACACGACTTTACAGCGGAAGAAACACAAAACTCCGAGACAAGTTTTCCAGAAGACATGAAGCAATCAACGCTAAAGTCCAAGTGGGGTTTGAAAAGATAAGAAGCAAGGTGGCTGCAACCTTATGAAAGAGAACGTTGACTTTGAAGAAGTAACCATTAAAGTTCCTAGGGCAATTATGAATTTGTTAAGAAACTCAGAGGAGATCATAGGGCGTTCACCAACAGAACAATTAGAATACAGTATCGTAGCCGACATAGAAGGATGCATAGGCTCCGAAGTTCTTACTCCAACACCAGAACAAATCATCAAAAAATACAAGCTAGGAAACATCTTCAAGACAATCTTGGACTGTTAAGAGCCTTTGGCTGCACAATTCCCCTTCTTTTTTTCTGTTTTTGTTCACTCATTTATTTTGACCACTTTCACTCTACACATAGGGCTTCCACGGATTACATTCTTTTTATGCGAAAAACTTTTTACGTTTGACAACCAAACGTTATGATTAGGTAAAAGGATTTGCAAGCTTACACGCTTGACCCAACTTTATTATGCAGATTAAAAACGCACTTTGGTGTCTTTCAATGCCGAATATGCGGAAAAAACTTCAAGAATGGCGCGATTGTGATTAGCATAATTCGGAATGGAACAACCAAACACTTTCATAAAGCATGCTACGAACAATTGTGGCGTTAGTTTTGCCTAAGCCATTTCAAGAATTTTCGGAATTAGTCGATTTTTCATGGATTAATGGTTTTCACGGAAAAAGGTTGAATTGCCTAAGCATGTGTGATTAAGGTCTTTTTCGTGCGCGCCTTCTCAGACAAAATGGCTTGCAATCTCCCGAACAATTTTAGCACAATCCTCTGGTGTGAATGCTCCAGTGGAGTTACGTATTAATGTTGCAACAACCCTCAGTGAGTTTCTAGTATTTATCGCTATTGTTCGAGGTTTTCTGAAAGCTAGTGCTTTTACTGCTTGGTTAAATTCGCGAGCTACATCACCTTTAAGTTTCTCGTACTCGCGTCTTTTGATGGGAACCAGCAATTTTTTCTTTCTGCTTTTGATTTCGTGGGCTACGAAAATCTCGTGGGCTATATGGATAGCTCTTAAATAATCTTGAGCTGCCCCTTTTGAACAGTGGAGAAAATTCTGTATGGCTCGTAAACCAGGCCAGATTTTAGGTGCCCTCTTTTGTATGTGTTCTGTTAACCATTTAGGAAACATTGGATTATTTTCTTTATTCTCTTGTACATAGATGTAGAAGTATGTTTTCAAGAAGTTTCTGAGATTTTTAGAACGAATAGGTTGCACTTTTGAAATGAATTCGTTTTTCATGATAAGTACTCATGATACTAAACTTTATTTATCTTTTGGTGTAAATTACGTGAAAAACAGTGAGGTAGTACTAAATTGAAGATTGATCTTAAAGCAAACCAACAAGGTCAGATCTACCTTCCAAAGCTTCTACGCGATGAATGGGGTAATGAATACATCTTAATCCCCAATGCTAATGGCGGCTACATTTACCCAAAAACTGTCAAGGCCGAGGACGCCTTGAAGTCCCTAGAAGTTGTCAAGAAGGATTTGGAGCATAGAGCTGAACTTGAGAAAAGGGAGGCTTCCATCCAATGAGTTTCAAAGTCAAGAAGCTTATTGTTGGAAAAGGCCGCACAATAAGCAATGAGAAAGCTGGAGAGTGGGTGAAACAATATTATCAGCTCGAAATCGAAATTCAAGACGAACACGACTTGGAGATTGCTAAGGCAAGCGTCGAAGGTCTAATTGATGGATGGTTAACAAGCCAAGACAATGGACCATTGCCACAGCATGGCAATGTTGAAACTTGGAATCCGCAGGCTATAAAGTGGGTTGAAACTGAAGGTTCTAAAGGTCCGTATCAACGTAGCGAAGACGTCAATAATCTGGAATTTAAAGCGTTGCTAAAAGATTTGGCTAGCCACAATGGCAAATTAACACGTGACGGCTGGTTTTTTTGGGCCTTTCAGAATGGGCATATTATCGGCCGCAAAAAACGAAAGTGATCTTGGCTAAGAGGGAGAGGATGAGCTTTGGACACAAGTAACCATTTTGGTGAACAAGTGGGAGCTTCCCCTCTCCCTAGCACACCTAAACACGGGGCTATGCATTAATGAGTGTTGAAGAGCATAAAAATTCTTTGCAAGAAGCTTTTCTTAGGCTCTTTGTTAATCGTCAAGATGTGTATGCTGCACAGCAAAATAAAGGCTATTTGAAAGTTGAACAATCTTTAACAACAAAAATTATCCACGATCACTTACAAGGAAAAATTACGATTGGCGTTTACCAGCTTGATGGAAACAATAATGTGAAATGGCTTTGTTTTGATTTAGACCCAGGGATGCTTGAGGACACGAAAGAGACGGCGCATGCTATAATCCGTGAATGTGTTCTGAAGCCTGATCCGAAAACGCCTAGGTTCTACAAGAAAGCTGTGTTACTTGAAGCAAGTAGATGTCCAGATGCCAGTTATCATATTTGGGTGTTTTTCGAGCCTTTCCTTGTTCCAGCGAAAGTGGCGCGTTGGCTTGGACTAAAAATTTTGGAACATGCAAACATCAACCCGAAACTTGTGGAAGTTTTCCCAAAACAAACAGAGTTAACGAAGGACAGACCCTATGGTAATTTGGTTAAGCTTCCGTTGGGCTTACATAGAAAAGCGAAGAGATGGAGTCGATTTTTAGATTTACAATCGTTTGAGCCTTTATCAACCTCTTGTGTTTTCAACGTACAAGGTGTTTCATTCCTTGAATCAGAGTTAGCTATGATATGTGGCTTTGAAGATAAGAAGCATGTTCAAATCAAATTTCAGTTACCTAAAAACTATAAACCTTTGAAAAGCAAAGAAGAGAAGCAAGTCACCGAGTTTCTTGTGAAATATTGGAAGCCTGGAAACCGCAACAAACTTGCAATGGTTTTCTCGGGATATTGCCTTAAAAAAGGTATCTCCTTTGAATCAGCATATAGAATTATAGATCAAGTCACCATCGCAACCGGCGACGAAGAACGCGGTCAACGATTGCAACTTGTGAAGTATCATTATCGGAACAGATTGAACCTAACTCCTCACCTTCTCGGAATTTCAGGGTTAAAAGAAATTGTTAAGGAGGCTCTCAGTTGAACGCAGCGGAAGAACTTGAAAAAATCGAAGAGCAAGCAAAGATAGAGAAGTTACGGCAAGCTCCTCATGTCTTACACCCAGCGGGAGGATTAACTGAAACTTTTGTTTATGAACCTATCGCGGTTGGACAGTATATTTTCAAGACAAAGGGAGAAATGAAAGGAATAGTCAAGTTACAAGTGGAGTTTGAAAGCGAGGACAAACAAAGGAAGCCCCATTGGTTTCTGGAAATTCAGGGAGAACGATATTATTTTGTTAAGAAGCCTCCTAAAGAATGGCTTTTCAGGATGCCAAATAAGGAAGTTATTGAGAAATGGGTGAAAGGAGAAAAGGAAAGCTTAACAACTGAAAACCTTTGGAAGTTTAACGGCGTCTATCTTCGAGTGTTCTTAGATTTTCCACATGAATATGAATTTAGCGTAACGTTACTTTTCATTCAACAATCATGGCTTATAGAGATTTTACCGGTTGTATTCTATTTAGGCGTTAAAGGTGAGTTTGGCGGAGGAAAAACAGTTACAGGAGAAGCCGTAACCTTCGTTTGTAGGCATGGTTACTTAACTGGAAATCTAAGTCCGCCTTTCGTTGCAAGAACCATACAAGAACAGAAAGTAACATTGATGGTTGACGAGTTAGATAGTATTGCTGGAACTAAAGATTCAGATTTAAACAGCATTTTCCGACAAGGATACCGAAGAGGCTTAAAATACAGCCGAGTAAACCCTGACACTTTAGAGTCTGAGAGCTACGATATTTTTGGTCCTAAAGTTTTCACGGTTCACTCAGAGACCGAGGAAGCTCTTCAGACTAGAACTATTCCAATTCACATTCGAGAAACAGACAACCCTAAATATCCAATAGTGAATTTGGATAAAGAATCCTTTTCAAAGCAAGTTTACACCGAGAACTTTCTTTGGTATGTTGATAACATTTTAGACATTAGAGATAACGACATGCATATTCTTGAAGGGTTAACTAACACACTTGACATACTTGACACACTTGACGTTAAAATTAGCGAGTTACAAGAGAGTGAATATGCAAACGAAATACGTGAAACATTATACTCTAAAAAGAAGACGTTCATATCAGAACGTCAAGTTAGTCAAGTTAGTCAAGTTGCGGGTAGAAACACTGAACTAATGTATTTATGTTTTGTTCTCACAGGTATAATCAAAATTAATCGTGACGACGAGATTGTTAAAACTTTCCAACAGAAAATCATTGAAGAGGGCGAGCGAACAGAGATTGGCTTTCTCGGAATGTTAAAAGATATTCTAGTCAGCTTATGGAATGACAAGCAAGGAAAAATAGAATACACAACCGAAGATGGATATGTAAAAATCAGCAATAAAGAACTTTATGACAGCTACAATGAAAAAATGAAAAAAGAGTATGGTAGAGGCGTTTCTCCGGCGAAATTTAAAGGGTACATGCTTGAGTTTGGTTTTACAGATGCATTGAACAGAAGGAAGTTGGAAGTTCCAGTTCCAAGCGACATTAAGTCAAAATCTAGGCTTTGTAATATTTTCACGGGTCGCGTCTTGAGAAAGCTTGGGGTAGAGAAACAAGAGAAAAGCTTCGGAGAGAAACTGAAAGAGATTAAGGACTGGATTATTGAAAACAAAGACACAGACGGACTTGTTGACGCTTCAGGTCTTGCAGAGAAAATCAAAGAGTGTAAACTGGATTCTCCTCAGAAAATCGTTGAAAAACTCAAGGAGGACGGGTTCGTTTTTGAAGTTCCAGAGATGGGAAAATGGGGGGTAAACATTGGCTAGATTGGAGTTGCTTTCGAAACGAGAAGCAGAAGGTCTCATGGGCTCCTATTTCGCTCAAGCTGTACCATTTAGTTTCGGAGTCTTATCAAATGGCAAACCAGCTTTCATGCTGAAAAACAACAACGATTTAATTAGCAACAAAGACGGCAGCGTCACCTGGACAGTTTCTGAAATAGGCTCAGGGCTACACTCATTCATAGAACTCATTACCGGCGAAACACATAAAAAGAAAATCTACATTCCGCTCTGCTTGGTCAATCCACATTCAAGAAAGTTTCTAACATTACTGTTGAACACAACCAGAGACTCTGTTGACGGACGATTCAACAGTAGGGAAGCTGAAACCTACGTTTTAACGTCGGATGGAAGAGGTGCCAAAATCAAAGTGAAACTTGAAAGCTTGGCTACACATTATGTTATGCTTCAACTTTTCCCATCCCATTTTGCTTTGAAATGGAAATCAGAACATTGTCCGTTTTGCAGAGAACTTGGAGAGGTTGAGTAGAAATGGTTGAGAAGCTAAGTGTTGTATATGCACATACAACAGATAGAATTAGACTTTCAAATCAAGCTAAAACATTCTTAAAGTTTCTATGTGAAAGCAATGTTAATGGCGAAGTTTACTCCAGGGAAGACAAATTCGAGATACAAAACCCAGAACCATTTACGCAAATAAATACTAAACGGATTAATGGAAAATGGGTTGCTTTCTATCGGAGAGGAATAAGCCTTATTCAATATATAGAACGGAAGGCATTTCCAAACTCCGAGCTTTTTGTAAGTAGCATTAGTGGTTATGTCATGACACGCAACGATTCTTTAAGAAATTCACTGGAAAGAACAATTAGAAGGCTTTGTTATCAAAGGTTAGTGGAACGATTCCGATATAATAAAAAATACTATTATTTCATCACGTTAAAGGGAAAACAAATTTTGAAAGATAAGATGGTGACATAACATAATGGGTTTAAAACAATTAACTTTAGAAAAACAATTCACTAAAGAAGAGCTAATAAAACTATGCCATTCTCGCATACCAAATATGAGACATATAGAGGGTTTTTCTAATACCGGTTTAATAGCTCCTCTTCCTATTTGGTCGCCCGTTCCAGAGAGATATCGAAAAACAGCGAAGGATTCATTCAGTATTTGTGGTTTAGAGGCTCAACACCCCAAATATTTACCCGCTGCACTTCAACCGTTTGTCTGTGTTGTTAAGCGTGGAAAAGGTAAAAGGGCGCACTCCTTTCTCGCGCTCCGTGAAGGGGCTTATAAAAAAGAGGTTGAATAGACATGAGTGAAGATTCTCAAACTCACTGTGTTATTCAGGATCTTTATCCAGCAAGCGGATCTGAAGGTTCCTTTTGGTTTTTATTGGCGAAAGTCATTCTTGCGAGTTTTCGAGAAGAGAAGAACACGAAGCGTCTAGTTTCAAGTGAGAGTGCTAAAAGGTTGAATAAGGTGGTTTTTTATGAACAAACATAAACTGAAAAAACTACTCCGTATTTTACGTATGGAACCACGAAAACTCGGAGGATACGTCTTTTTCTGTAGGTTCCACGGTAGAGTCGTGGATCTCAAGAAGGTGAACGATTGTTACACACGAAAATGCAGTTGGCTATCAAAAATTCCGCGAGACTGTTACTATCGGCGATTTGCTACTAACACTTTAAAACTGTCTATCCAAGGTTGCCCACCAATTTTAGAAGTGAAAAAGAAACAATGAAAACACAAAGCAAGCCTAAAAGAAGTTCTGCAAAAATTTTGCGTAGCCTAGTTGTTTATGGTAATGAGAGTACTGGCGACATTGGTGATATTCTTCGGATTGCAAGGGCTGAAGCTCAAAAGCGAGAACATACACACGAAAACATCAATGTTAAAACCATTATTTATGTTGCAGAATGTGGTTGCTACGTAGCGTTGTACAAGATCCCTGGTGTAAGGGAAGGAAAAATTATGAATCAAAAGTGAACGGGAAAAGATCCGCTCCCAAATCGTCGTCTGTGAAGTGTCCAGAGTGTGGTTCGGAAAAGTTGTATAAGGATGGGCTACGCTACCGAAAAGATGGTAGCACGGTTCAAAGATGGTTATGCAGAAACTGTGGATTCCGCTTCTCTCAACCTAACGTAAAGGTCAACATCACTACTCAAAGCGTCAAAAGTCCTAAACCTAGACCGAATCTTCCTAATGTTAATATCACCAGCGGAGAGTTCACCATTAAGAAACGCTCGGATTCTCTTTCTTTCCAGGTGTGTGAAGATGTAGGTTCGCATAATGTGTCTGTGGTAGCGAAACCTATAAATAGTTTTCGTGCCTATAATAGAGATTGTCAAGTAGGCGACTTGGAAAAAGAGTTGAAAAACTTGATCGCAACAGAACAGAAACAAACTGTTGCGGGAAATCTCCAAACACAAGACGTTAAAGGCAAACTACTGCAATTCATGTTAAAACTGCACAATGAAGGCATACGTAACGTTACCATTGAAAACTACGCTAAAATGCTTAGGCTACTAACCAAAAAAGGCGCAAACTTGTATGATCCAGATTCAATAAAAGAAACTATTGCAAAACAGAACAGATGGGCGGAATCAACGAAACAGTTAGCTTCAATAATTTACGGAAAATTTGCACAATTGAACGGCATAACCTGGAAAGCTCCAAGATACAAGGCTAACAGAAAAATACCATTCATACCTTTAGAATCTGAAATTGATTCTTTAGTGTGTAGTTGCGGAAAAAAGCTTAGTGCATTATTAAGGCTACTGAAGGAAAGCGGCCTAAGAGTAGGTGAAGCGTTAAGGCTTGAATGGAAAGACATAGACGTTAAAAAATGCACTATAACATTGAATAACCCTGAGAAACATGGAGTATGCAGAATGTTCCAAGTTTCAAACGAGTTAATCGCTATCCTTCACAATATACCTAAGAAGTCTGATAGAATCTTTGGCAACTGCACACTATCAAGCTGGGAAGGAAGCATCGCTTTACAGAGAAGAAAAGCAGCAATAAAACTTCAGAATCCAAGACTATTACAGATTCACTTTCACACTTTAAGGCATTGGAAGGCTACAATGGAATACGCTAAAACTAAAGACATCTTACACGTTATGAAAGTCTTAGGACATAGAAACATCCAGACCACTCTAATTTACACTCAACTCATAAACTTTGAAAGCAACGAATACCATTCAGCAACGGCACAAACCATAGAAGAAGCCTCAAAATTAATAGAAGCAGGCTTCGAATATGTCTGTAAAATTGACAATGTTCAATTATTTAGGAAGCGGAAATAGAGTCATGCATAGCCAAAAAACGTGTAGTTATAATGAAAAAAGATTAGTTAGCGATATATCTACATGGCAAAAAATGTTATTTCCTTCTTTTAGGGATAACTGTTGGACGGTGTTAAAATTGATTTCGTGGAAGCACTCTTTTGAGAGTTTAGCCGAAGAATTTGAAATGACGAAGAAAAAGAAAGAAGCTCTGGACAATTTATTAGATGCTGGCAAGATTTCGCAGCCCACATATGACTCCTTTAACGAGAAGATAGATGAGGCAGTTGCAGAAATTGAAAATCAACAAAGAGCTTTGCTAGAGAAAATGAATTCCACAGTAGGAGAACTTGAGGATCACACTAAAACTTTGGAGATGCTCCTTGCAAACTTCGAAATTAAACATGTGACAGGTGAAATAGACGAAGAGGTTTATCAACGTGAAATCAGTCTTTTATCTACAGGGCTTGAAGTTGCAAGGCAGGAACTAGATACTGCCAAGGAAGCCATAGATCTGCTTTCAAGCAGCCTACCGATTCCGCTAACTGATATAGTTGTGCCTCAAGAAGTGGAACTGCAAACCATAGAAGGTGTCGAAGCTCCTGAACCTGAAATTGCAGGTGTGGAAGAAACTGTTTCAGTAGTTGAGTCTGAGGAGACTCCTGAAGAAAATATAGAGCAGAATCTGCCTGAACCACCTGTTGAATCTACAGAAGGCGGCGACGTGGAAACATTACAAAGTCCGGAGGAACCAGAGGAAAATTCACAAGAAACGTGGCAAAACACAGAAGAAACCCAAGAAACGGAGCAGAGCACGGAAGAGGAAATGCAATCAACGGAAACGGTAGCTGAAGGAGAAGAAACACAAGAGTAAACATTTCTCTCCCTTTTTTCTATAATAAAATGAAGTCTATGTAGTGTAGAGTTTTATATTCCAAATTCTGCGTTTATACACCAAATCTTTTGGGCTTTCTGAACAACTTAATGCCTCTCATCTCAGTGACATACTCGAAACCTGCTGTAATGATTTTCTTAGCCTCTTCAATAGTAGATGCTGTGGCCACCTCAAATTCATCGTCTTTAAAGTGGATCATGTGTATGTATTTCATGGTATTCTGGATTCTTTTGTGACCCAAGAGCCTCTTGACTGTTAGAACGTTTCCGTGAGTGTAGTGAGCAATCATAGTTCCGCCCCAGTGTCTGAAGGTGGTGAAATGGATTTTAAGTCGAAGCTCTGCTCGGTTTCAAGAAAGCCGTACGAGAAACAGGTTTAACTCAAGTTGAAATTATGAAGCTGAAGCGTATTCTGAAGATGGTGAAGAAAAAGGAACTCATGCTTGCCACCACGCCTTTCGCATCAGCTTCAGTTTTACTTTAGTGATTTTCACTAAGCGTTTCTTGAGCTCTCGTGTTTTAGCGAGTTCTGGCTCCGGCAAATCTGTTTTTTTAGAGTCATATCCTAAATACACGCGTTCAGGGTGAATATTCCTAATCCATTCAACAAGCACATCCATATCGAACTCTAATATGGGTTCGATTGTCACGAACTTGCGAGGATGCTTAATCTTCAGGAAGTCCCGGTATCTTATTGAAGGCAGAGGAGCCGTTGATATTAAGCGGTAGCCTTCATCCTCGTTTGTTTCGATAGTAGTATCAAGTATAGTGTTTTCCGGCCAAGAATAGCGTTTGAAGCATATAGGATTCTTCGTTTGAAACAGAAAAGTCCTATCAGGCAATTGTCTAACCCGTTGTAATATTGCTTCCATCCACTCTCGCTTAGCAAATGTTATGTCCGAAGAGGAACAAGCCCAAATAAACTCGTCCCTCTGAGTCCTCGGCAATTGTTGAGTGAGTCTTTCTGGATGAAAATGCGGCACATAATTGTAGCATTTAATACAGTTATGCAACTGCCTCTTCATCTGAAGTCTGAAACTTTTCTCACAATATTCACAACGATAATTACAACCAATATAGCAATTCCACTGTTTTACTGAATCAGGGTACATGTGACTTGGCATTTCTGTTACATCTCCATTTGCAAATATCACATGCAGCCCATAAATACTCGAAAATTGACTAATCGGTTATCATAAAAATAAATGATGCTCAAGACAGCCCAGCTTGCTGGTTTCCGCCTCATTCTTGCACCCATCTGCAAAAATCATTCTCAAATTCATGGTGAAGAGATTGAACGCCGTATCCTTCTGGCTTCTCGATTCAGTGAAATTGTGAAAGGTGATATTCAACCCTTAGTGAAGTTTTAGGCTTCTTTGTTTCTTATCATTCTCTTCTAATAGTCTAATAGTCAAACAACAGAATATTAGACTTCAAGACTACAACGAGAGAGCTAAAATATCCAGAAAAACATCATCATGTATGTTCTAAAGCTTCACAATTACCAGCTTTCTTTTGTTCTTATGTCAATACCTAAAAGATCCGTAACTTCTTTGATGTATGTAACTGCATTTCTCACATCTTTAAACGAATTGTGATTTGTTCCTAGTGAGATCTCGTAGATTTTCTTGAAAGCATGCTTTGCTCCACCAAATTTTTTGTTTAAATGCAAAACTCGTTTTCTATCATAGTTTAGCCTGTTCTTTAGATTCGGATCATTCGGATAAGCCAGCTCAAGAATTGCATGCCACTCAGCTACATCACGTAAAGCCAATCTTCTTGCATATCTTACTGCCGCTTTGAATTTCGGGTCAAACAGCATTCCATATTTTTTCGCTGGATCTTGATGCCCCATTGCTTGATACTCTTCCAACATGCCTTTCCAAAATCCTTTTTCTCTTAAGATTCCTTCACAAACAAAATCTGCGATCCGTTCAAAAAAATCCTTAATTATGATCATGTTATTGTCAAGAAAGAGGTTATCTATGTAAATAGTTCCTATTTTTGGTCCAACTTCATAACAATCGGCAAATTGTGGAATAAGATGCCTTGGCGTACCTTGAGGCATAAGAAACGGATAACCTTCTGATGCCCATGCAAAATGATGAGCAAACTCATGAGGAAGAATACGTTCGCTTAGTGTTTTATCGCTTTTCCCATGTCCAGCATAGAAAAATACAACACAGCAGTCTTTGCTGGAATTTATGGTGTTAAAGAAAATATGGGTGTAACTAAATATTAGGTTCTTAAAAAAAAGATCTGAATTGGCATCTGCTCCAGATAACTCGTTGAACTCTATTATTCTCATTTTGTTTTCAGAATCGAATTTTTCTTGTATTGTCTGGATGGTCTTAGAAAATCTTTTGCTAGTATCTTTCAATCTTTCAATTGCAATGATCTCATTGAGATCCTCTTCTTTAAGACCATATCCCTCAATAACAAAGGGAGAAACGTAAGGGATGCTCATAGAGCTTTCACTATTTGTTATGGATATTGAAACAAATATATTTATATAATTATTTTAATAACCCTCTCAAGGATTTTTCTTTTTAAAAAAAGTTTAACTGTTGATTTAAAACAGAAAAATAAAATAAAAGGAAAAATAACTTAGATTTTTCTTCAGAAATTATTCGAGTCCGCGAGCTAAGGATTTATAGCATTGCGAATATTAAATAAGTAGTTCTCGGCGGTAGGTCAAGCGTGGAAGCCGCCTCACATGCATGCGCGCACCATGCATTCTGGCAGCATCGCTTGACTATACCTTTACCGGCTTTTTTTGGGTTTATTCATCGAGTTTTGCTTCCGTGAACTTGTACATCAAGTCGCGGGTTTCCATCAAATTTTCATCTTGTATAGCATGACTTCCCATTCAAATAAGTGTTTTCGGCTATGTGTTCTACACATATACACCTAAGCATTTTTGATCAAATACTCGCGAGGAAAATAGAGCTGTGCCTTTCAATGTAGGTTTGGTGAGCGCCCATAAGGATGTTCCACGTGGAACAAAATTAAACACCTTTCTCAATCTTCAGGGACCTTTCGAGCAAAAAATATTGTTCCCATTCGACTTCATCATTAACAAATGGCACTAAACAACCCTGACTAAGTAGGAACAAACATCCCACTTTCACTTTTAAGCATAGATTTTTATTGCTTAACCGTTATAAAGGGAAAGTGCTATATTCATATGCGAGAGTGAGAGCATGAGTCGTTTATTAGAGATTTCCAAGGTAGAACTGGAAATGTTAGAAGCATGGGCTAGGCATGGAACCCTGAAGGATGCGGCTGGATCCTTGGGTATTCCATTGTCAACTTTGAGCAATCGAAAAAGTCGTTTGCGATGGAGATATTACCGAGCAAGACAATTCGTTAGAGCAGTTGAACGGTGGCAGTCGCGCCTGCCGGGACCGTTGGAGTGAGATACCAGAATATACGGCACTGGAATGATTTCCACAGAAAAAATAATTTCCATATTTTATGGAAATTAAGGCAGATAATTATATGTGTAGTGAGCATCAATGAAATCGTATATAATCTTCCCTCAAACGGCATGGATAAATTCTGGTTTAGGATTTGCTGGAATAAAAGATTTAGCAGATGAAATGAAGAAAAAGAATGTCGAATTCAAACTTACTCGCGAGTATCAAGCTATAGTTTTTGAAATCGAGAATTTGGATCAAGAAACTACAAAATTGATTAGAAGGAAGTTACCTGATAATTATGAAATACCTGCTTTGTTGGAAGGATATTGCTCGATAGTTTCAAAAAATGAAGTGACCAGATGCGACGTTAGAGATGAAGAATTTCAGGAATTAATGCGAGATGCCCATTTAAAAGTAACTACCGAAAAGAAAATAGAGGAAATGCCCGAACTGTCCCCAGCTGAAATCAACAAGCTTTGCAATGATTTTGCTGATAGTGAACGTTTTCCAATGGCCTTGGAAGAATTCGACATAGAGAGACTTCGTGAGTTAATTCATGTTAACGAGAAATTTGAACATAAACTGGTTGGAATATTGGTAGATATAAAGGGTATTTGGTTTGCGTTGGACTACGATTTCACCCAACTCGCGAGAAATGTGGGTGAGAATGTTAATATGAGATTCAAAAGGTATATTTACATAAATGATGCAATTGTGAGAATTCGAGCGTTATGGGACAAGCTTATTGGATTAGCTATTCTTCTGGAGCGTCCTGACGATTTCGATAAAATTCTATCTGCAAAAAGAGTGCGGTCAGCGTTCATTAAAAACTTCAAAGATTCGCAACATCCCATTGCAAGAGATATATGGGATTATCTACATTCTATCGATACTTTTGAGCAAAGATTTCGCACTCCAGAACTTCATAAGATAGGCAGGACTATTTGGTGGGCCGCTCGTAAAAGACTTGGTGAAGAAGTAAATAGATTGATTTCATATAGGAATGATTTGAATAGGTTGCTTAGAAGTATTGTAGAAAGGTTTGAAGAAGTTCAAAAATGACAGTGCGCGACTGTCCTGTGAACATGCAAGACATTTCTGCCTTTGTTTAAGAAAAGAAATTTTTTCCAAGCCCCTTTAAGGATTCAAAATGGCTTGTTTGAAATCTAGATGGAGAAGGCTTGTTTTGTTGAAATAAGCTAAAAAAATGGTTAACTGTCTTCTGGACACATTTCGGTTTTCTCACAAAAACCGCATTTCACCATGCTTGTCTGAAAATTTGTTTCGCCGACTCAGAAAAACGCCGTGTCTGGTTGATTTAAATTTTATTTTATGTATGCTTTACTTATGTAGGTAAACATACAGTTTATGCACATTCTCCTTAAGGGTTTGTAGTTTGTGAGGATTGAAAAGAGCCCCAGAGGGCTCGTGAGAATGTACGATACTGAAAACGAGCCTTCTATAGCGTCTCAGAGGCTCGGCGCAAGCAGCTTCGTTGGGGAGTGCATGCCAGAGTTCAAATCCACTTTACGAAGAGCCTTCCTACTGATACCCTCTCCTCGAGAAGCTTAAGCACTCTGCAAAAACACAATGAACAGGGTAATATGATTTTGACCAATCAAACTCGAAATTCGTTTGGCTTTCCGCCAAACTCCCACCGATGCGAGCAAGGCCGTTTACCCTAAGCCCGCCTAGGGATGTCCAAGAAGGCGATTATAGGCTAGTTGTGAGACTAGTATTACTACGACTGCTATCGTAGCTGCTAGCACACTCAAAGCCGTGACTTCCCCCACTACAATAAAGTAAGAATTGAACAAGAAAGGCATTGGATAAAAAACAGGTAATGACAATAACATAATGACTAGAGCGAGTAAGAGAAAGAATATTCCAAAAACCAAGCGATGGAACATATTTCTCCAATTGAACCGAAACACATATTTCAACTTTGTCACAGCAATTGATAAAACAATAAAGGTGATTAGCTGAACCACGAGAATCGGTAAATGAATTGCCCATTCATAACCAAAAGGTGCATTGGTGAAGAAGGAAACAAGAACAAAGATAAATGTTAACCACTCACCAAATTGCTTTATTATATTTGCAAGAGGCGTCAATGATTTCTCTTTCAAGCGTTTCAGGAGTCGATTTAGAAACAGCACGAGGACGTAACTTAAGTCCAATAGGACTGAGAAGAAAAACGTGTATATGTAATTGCTATCGTATGTTATATGGAATAAAGGTAGTTCCTTGCTTAACGTAATTTTTTCTTTGATTACTTCAAATACTTCCTCTACAAAATCAGGTTTTGTCACTCCATATTTTTCTGATGCTATTCGAGAAACTTCACTGAGATCAGAATCGAGCTGAGACCATCCATAACTCGGATCATTCTTCAATCTATCGGCGATATTGCTGAGCGCGTCTTTGAGCTCAGAATATGCAAAGTATTCTCGAACACCTTCTGATTGATTTAAGGCATGGGCAAGATCATATTTGAAATCGAACTCCGCATCCCATATAGCTTTGTTTGCAGCCCATGGTTCATACATGTTGCTTCCTTTGATGGTTATCGGATTGAAATAACCAACACCGTCTAGAGTCCAGTTAGAGCCAACCACAGCAAGCGTTGCATTATTAAAAACCTCAAACATACATTGTCCGCCTACTATGAAATTCACTCCCGATTCCAGAGCCCAAATCAGACGAATATGCCTTATTTGAAAGGGCAATCCATGCGCTCTATAGAAAACACCGCCAAAAATAGCCACTTCAATTCTGTCATCAGTTCTCACTGAGTGAAAATGCGAAGCACTTGTATTGATGACAAACTCAATTGCAGCACCATGCGATTCCGAAATCATTACTTTCAGATCGATTGTTTTATTCCAGAAACTGACAAAGTTAGGGAAGTAACCCCAATCATTGGGCTTGAACTTTGAAACCTGATTTCTAAAAGTTTGCAAATAGGTTTCTCCATATTTTTGAATCTCTTCCTCAGTTACAAGGTGGTTAGGCTTGAAAAATAACGAAATTGATATCCAAACTAGCAGTAGCAAAAAGACGATTGATATCTCTCTTCTTTTCAAGGATTCCTCAGCCTAATTTTATATAATTTGATATTTGCAGATTTATACATGTGCCGAGTCCCTATAGAACTTCACGTTTTGACTAACTATCTGTAGAACATGGAGGAATTGCGAACTAATTTGAAGAGCCTTTCTAGCTTTCCTTTTACCTATGGAGGCGCCTTCATGTAATATCCTGCTTCTTAAATCATATATCCCTTCTACAGTCTTTTTGTTCTTGATAAAGGGCATTATGCTTTTCAAGTTTCGTTCAACCTTAACTAGGTGCAGTTCCTTCATTAACGGACACAAAAACCTTTCAATTTTTTTAGGCAAACTCACTGCCTCCTTATACTTCTCCTTAAACCTTTTCAGATAGCCTATCGCTTCTTCCAGACTATTGGCAATAGGAACAATTTTCTTATAGTTATCTTGTCTGAGCACATCTTCCAAAGTACCTTCTTCTCTTCTAGTGATCTTTCCTCTAACTATTCTTCTTCCACATTGGAAAATTGCTTCATCACCTTTTCTAGCTTTTCCTCTTCTGAATTCATTGTCTTTCTGTTTGTTGATTATTCCATTCAAAGACTTCTTTCTTCGGCATACATGAAGTCTTAAAAGCAGACATTAGCTTCTATTTACTGGGTTTAGTGTATTGCCTGAGATAGTATGGATTAGCCCTCCAAAGTTTGATCAGCAAATACTCAACGAAATTCGATTGTTGATTCATACTTACGAAACTAGGTATAAGCCCAACGAATCAAGTTACAATGAAAGGGCTACAGGTCAGGGTTTAATTGAACCACTTTTGGAAAAGTTAGGATGGAATACACGTGATTTAGATGAGGTTTATCCAGAGTATTATGTAACTGGCTCTGGAAGAGTGGATTATGTACTTAAACTGAACAAAACCCCTGTTATCTATTTGGAAATCAAGAAACTTGGCGAGAGTCTTGATGGAGTTCGGGGAGGGAAATTCTACAAGGACCAGGCTATGGATTATGCCTGGAAGAAAAGAGCCACTTGGGCTGTTTTAACGAATTTCAAGGAACTAAGATTGTACAATGCAAAAGAACGATTACCTATCTTCCAAGTATCTTATCAAGAGTACACTACCAAGTTCGAGGGAACTCTGCGATACCTTACCAAAGATGCTGTGGTTAAAGGAGAGATAGGTCAACTTTATGCAATTAAAGCGGGCAAAGAAATCGATGAAAATTTTCTTCAAGATCTTCAAAAATGGAGACTGAGTCTAGCTAACGATGTGCATAAAAACCATGCTTTAACCATAGAACAGATATCCTCTCAAACACAAAAAATTTTGAACAGGTTAATCCTCATTCGGATTGCAGAAGATCGAGGGACCTTGCCGAGAGGTCAACTGAAGAATGAGTATACAAAATGGAAGACTACAACGAGATCAAGGCGAAAACGGTTCATTGAAGAGCTAAGAGAATTTTTCTTAGACTTTGAGTTTGACTTCAATACAGAGCTGTTTAAACCTGATTTATGTGATTCTCTTGCAATTGGAGATTCCGTTTTCGAGGATTTGATAGAGAATTTATACAATTATGATTTCTCAACGCTGACTGGAGACATTCTCGGAAGCACATATGAGCTGTACTTGGGGTATTCTCTTGAACCTACGAACAAAGATTACGAAGGACAAGAAACAATTCCTCAGAATGTTCCGTTAGAATTAGTGATAAAAAGAGAATATAGGCAAAGAGAGGGAATCTTTTATACGAGACCTCCTGTTGTTGATTTCATAGTCTCGAAAACCATACTTCCAATGACTAGACTAAAGAACATTGAAGAACTAAAAGATTTGAGAGTCCTTGATGCATCGGGAGGATCCGGTTCATTTTTGATCAAAGCTCTGATCGCCCTCAGAAATCATCTTTTAAAGGAGGTTCTCAGGGCTAGAAAGGAACTGGGACACAGATCCCCTATCCGTGCAGAATTAGCTTCGATGGCGATAACTGATATCCCAAAATTCATACTGCGAAATAATCTCTATCTTGTTGACCTTGACCTGCAAGCAGTTGAAATCGCCAAGCTGAATCTTTGGGCTCAAGCACTTCATCCAAAATTCGGTAAAGAGAAAGTATTACTTGAATTAAATGAAAAGTTTAGGTGTGGAAATTCTCTGATTTCTGTAGACAAAGCGGAGCTGCTTAGATTCTTTGCTGATACAGATGTGATAGATAGCAAAATCCGACCATTTAATTGGGAAAGAGAGTTCATAGACGTGTTTTCTCTTAACAAAGGATTCGATGTAGTAATAGGGAATCCGCCTTACTACAGTGTGCATTTTCTCGATGATGCTATGAAAGGTTTTCTCGCAACTTATTATAGTGATATTCATACAGGTCAGAATGATATTCTCTATTACTTTTATCATAGGGGAATTGAGCTTCTTAGAGAGCATGGACTTCTAGGTTTCATTACAGCTAGATATTTCTTGGAAGCTCGAGATGCGACCAAATTAAGAGGCTGGTTGCTCGATAATTGTAGAATTAAGACGATAGTTGATTTCGGAAACATAGACATGTTTGGGGGGCTTGGCACTCGCACAGCAGTATTAGTCCTCGAGAAGTGTACAGGGTCAGAGAGGCATGAGGAGAGAGAATCTAACATTATCCAAGTTGCTAGGGTAAAATGTCGAAGATGGATGAGACCGAAAAGACAACTTGTGACATTAATTGAACAACATCTAAACCCAGAAGAAGGTTTGTACGAGGACGCTTCTATTAAAACATTCAACGTAAAACAATCCGACCTTACTTCTGATACATGGGTCTTAGTTCCTGATCAAGAAAAAGCTCTAAAAAGGAAAATCGAATCCAAGTCTGTTCTTCTGGGGAGATTGTGCCATTGTGGAAAGGGAATGGAAACTGGATTAAACGAAGTTCGGAAGAATGGTAAACGCTGGGGAGTTTTCCATCTCACCAAGGAAGAAGTTGACGAACTAAAAATTGAAACCGAGCTTCTACAGAAACTCGTTAAGAATTCCGATATTGATAGATACCTCGCTGATTACAAAGAATTGTACCTATTGTACCTCACTGACGAGCATGATATTACCAAGTTCCCGAATGCAGAGGCTCACCTAAGTCAATTCAAAGAGCAATTACTGCAACGATACGGATTTGACAGAGGAGACCGAAAATGGTATGCAATAAGTGTTCCACGAAACAAAGAACTTTTTGACAACGCAAAGGAAAAACTGATTTGCCCTTATATTTCTCCAGAAAACAGATTCGCTTATGATAATTGTACTAAGACCCAGAAATTCTACAGCATGACAGACACTACAATAGTAGTGCCGAAAAAGGACTGCGATGTTGATCTTAAGTTCATTTTAGCGGTTCTGAATTCCACGCTATCCAACTTCTACTATCGAACATTTGCAAAGCCTAAAGATTACCGATACGAATACTTTTCAGAAACTATCTCCAAAATATGTATCCCAGATCTGAACAAAATAAGAGCGAAATCTGCGTCTATTCATGACGAGCTAGTTAATCTAGCTTCCGAAATGCTTATGCTACGTTCTCAGCAGAATGATATCCATAAATCTTTCCTGAAGGTTCTGAAAGACAATCTTGCTGACACAACTTGTAGTTTCAAGGACTACTACGAAAATGCGTTGAGTTATTCTTTCAAGAAAAGCGTATTGTTAGATCATGATATTGATGTTCAATCGTGTGCAATTCAGTTATCCCAAAGTGAGAGTTCAATCTTTGTAAGGGCTTATTTTGATGATGAATGGCACGACGTGTTGAAGATAACTTTTGAAGATCTAAACATGCGAGACTTCATTTATCTCGCACTTGACAATTTCATAACACAAAAAGAAATGGCAGTAGCTTGGCGAAAAGGCAGAGTAATTAGTGATGTCATTTTCAATATGCAAATCCCAAGATTCAAGACCAATCATGAGGAGAACAAGAAGAGGATTCGTGTAATTATGTTGGAACTCAGGTCTGCTACAGGTGTTTCAAACCTCGGCAAGATCACAGAAAGGATACGTGAACTTGACATCCAAATGAATGAGAAAGTCTATAGTCTTTATTCCATTGATGAGAACGAAAGGAAAATAATCGAGAACTCGATAGATTACCAGAGACCTTATTTAAGGTATTGATTTCAATATTTCGATTGTGGAATCCTCTATCAGTTAGAACCAAGATTTCGAGAAAAACCTTTGAAAATCCCAAGATGTAAAAAATGCAGAAAAGTTAAGGTTGAACCAAAAGAACTAATCAGAATAAGTGAGAAGGCTTGATGTTGGGTTCTTTTGAAAGAAAATCAAATGTGGCAGCACTGCTCTTTCAGTAACAACATAAACTTGAGGTTTAGGTTGTGTCAGAAAAGCGGGAAGGTGTAATATTCTATAGTTATAAAGGAAAATGGAAAGAAGAAGAGAGAGGTGGATAAAACATGTTGATAGACGCTGTTCTGTATAGTCCAGAAAAAGAAATAGATAGAGCTGTCAAATACAACGATTGGATTTCTGCTTTTGCAACTGCTGTTAGCTATTTTGAGTATTATGGAGCAGCGATAATCAAAGGCCGTTGTAAATCTTTGAAAATACCAAAATACAAAGATGTTGTCAAAAATATGTCCGTCAGTCGCATAGCTTTCACCCTTCGTCTACTTAGGTTAGTCGATGAAAAAACCTACAGCAAAATAAGAAAAGCAATAGAGGAAAGAAACAAGTTGATTCATCCCGAAAGAGGTGGAATTGGCTACAAACATACAAAAGAAAGGAGCAGAGCTATCGAACTACTCGAAGATGCAAAAGAATGTATTCAAAAACTCAGAGAGGCCATGAAAGGAGGGAATAAGCCATGATTGATACGATTTTTGTTTATGGGCCTAAAAAAGAGTTAGAAGTCTTGGCGAGCCTTGCGATTGAGGGAAATAAAGTAGACTGGAAACCAGCAATAATATTAGCAGCTGCCTATTTAGAAAAGTCTGGCCATGAGAGATTAAGAAGATATTTTGAAAAAAATTCGTAATAGCAAACTAAAGACCTCAAAGAAAACTAAGATAGCAAGTGATATAGCTGCCAGCCAAACCGCTCGTTTTTGGCTAATTTCCTCATGTGTCCTAGCCCGTACTGCATCGAGAATTATTCTAAAATTTCCTTGGTGGGGCCATAGCTGCCCCCCGCCAGAGTTGAAAACTTGCACCGGATTGTTATCAGTTGCCATGGCCTGGTGAATATAAAACGTTGTGTACCCAGCCGTCATTGGTGCTTGAGATCTTTTTATCGGTGGTGACTGAGAGTCAGGAGAAAGAGGGCCATTTATTTCTACTGGCTGGAAAACTCTTTCATCTATTGCGGGCCATTTGATCTCAACAGTAATAGTTCCCCCCGGAAAAATAGTATCGCCGATATTCTTTACCATGTAAGTGAAACTGAATTCTTCACCTTCAGTAGTTATTTGGGGTTTGATAATCCTTATACTTAGCTTGTGACTTGGTGTTGGTTTGCTCACGAAATCCCTTCTTCTAATTTGTTTACTTATTTCTTCACTATAAAATATAGGGCTTACGCGACACCACTCTAGGAGAACGTCTACCTTGTTCCACGGACATTGATAATGAATGTTGGCAATTTCAAAAAGAAGTGTAGCGCGTGCTCACATTTCTGTCAAGGGTTTAGAATTTATATCTTTTAGCACGTACAAAGGTATATGGAACAAGATCGAAAAATTGGTGAGCAGCGCGCACGAGAAACCTTTGGGAAGATGGAACATCCGAAAATGCGCAGTCTGATAGATGATTTTGTAGATAAGTTGGGCGTAAGTATTCCTTCGGAATATAGGTCGCCCTTTTTGAAATGTTGGGAGCTACATAAAGAGCAATCTGGCCCATTTAAAGAAATTGCAGATAGATCAAGATACAACAGACCTGATTTGTTTTATGAGTTGATTAATGGAGAAGTTCAGGAAAAATTCCATGCGGTTTACTATCATCAAAAGAACGCGGATTCTATGCAAAAACTTGTCGAGAAGTATTGTGTTGGCATCAATAAAGTGGCTAAAGAACTGGAGATTGAATGGCCTGTAACTGTCGGCATAACTCTGAGAAAACTACACTTTGAATATGAGGCTTTTGTTTTTCAATGTCGCGCCTGTCTTGACCATTTTTCAGGTTCCGTATCCTATTATTTCGGATTTATTGCAAGAAACCTAGATCGTCTCAAGAGCAAATTAGAACAGCTCTCATTAAGAAATCCAAAGGCCCGAAAAATCCTTGATGTTATGGAAAAAGACGAAGAGTTCTATCTGCGCGTCCACGAGCTTCTTCAATCTAAAACGAAAAATCGTGACTTCCTCAAGGATTGGAGCGATAGAGACAAACTGGCACATTACGGAACAATTCTGATGAGGCCTTTAAACGTTATGATCAACCCAGCTTCAGGCACAAAAATCCTTCACTTGGCTCGGCAAGAGAAAGGAAAGGATATCTTCAACTTACCTCGTCTAACTGAACTTATGGAGTCCTTTATGCGAGATTTATTCAAGTTCATAGCGGAAGTATATGACATAATCTTCGAGAAATAACGCGCTTTCTCTTCCAAATGAGCTTGGGGTAAACGGCCTTACAGCTCTGTCACGAGATCTCCTTTTGTTTAGCCAAGTTGTTTCAACTGTGAAGGCTGAGGATAACGAGGCTGAGCCCACTCAAGTTGTTGTCTCATGCAGCAGAATCAACCTGAACAGTCTTGTTCAAGGAAAACAAACGCAGTTTAATATCAAAATAACTTGGATTGGCGCCACCAACCAAATCACGTCACAAACATGTCAATTTCTGGACCGTACTCTTGGGTTGTTAAACCGACAAACGAGTATTTTCCAATGACATTAGAACACAATGGAACAGCCATCGTGCCAGTGCTCATGCAAGTTCCTCATGACGCTTCTCCACGTGTATATCAACTCGGATTCATGTTCACCATCGAAACAGCCACCTCAGTTACTCAGGTCTCGGCTATCGTAGACTTTTCAGTTTCCGCCCCGTCATCATCTTCTCCGAACAGGCTGCTCAAAACTTTCAAAGCATTGTAGTGTTTTTGTTGGTGCTGTGTCTTGGAGTAGTTTTGTTCGGTGCAGTATCTAAAAGAAGGACAGAAAATCCCGTGTAGCAAGCAAGCAACACAGATCTAAATGGGATTTTTGCAGCGAGCCCCTGGCTCTTCGTAGGATCTCTGGACAACTCTGAATTCTCAGACGAGCCCCTACGGGCTCTTTCAGAAAAACAATAAAAAAGGGGAAGTGCGGGAGATATCTCCACTGTTCTCAGTATAGAGTTTTATATTAGCTGTTTTCTTGTTCTAACTTGAGAGTGCTATGATTGTCTGAAAAAGTTGTTATAACCTTTCATGAAAAGTTTAAACAGTACGATTTGGGAGAAGGCCATCCTTTTAGGGGAGATAGGTTTGCAAATGTTAGAAAATTTTTTGAAGAACAAGATTTACTCAGTCTTTCTGAAGTGATTCTTGTTGAACCTCACCCAGCCTCAAAGGAAGATTTATTGCGGGTTCATGAAGAGAGTTATGTCGATTTGATTTTCCGTTTGGCTGAACAGAATAAACCTTACGATGTTGAAACACCTGTTTCTGAAGAGATTCTTGAAGCTGCATTACTTATTGTTGGCGGTGCAATTACTTGCGGCGAATCGATTTACAAGGGAAAGGCAAAACATGGAATTTCTTTGGGTGGGGGTTATCATCATGCTGGAAGAAGTTATGGTGGCGGATTCTGCCTATTCAACGATGTGGCAGTTTTGGTTGAGTATTTGAGAAGTGAATATGATGTGAAACGTTTTTTGGTTTTAGATTATGATGTTCACTTTGGAAATGGTACAAGCGACATTTACAATAGGGATCCTACAGTGTTGTATATTTCATTGCATCAAGACCCGCGTACGATTTATCCTGGGACAGGGTTTGCTTGCCAGATTGGGGAGGACAAAGGAGAAGGCTACAATGTTAACGTGCCTTTGCCGCCTGGAACAGGCGACAGCACTTATATCTATGCTTTAGATGAGGTTTTTGTTCCTTTGGCTGAGGAGTTTAAACCTGAAATAATTATTGCCAATGGTGGAAGTGATCCTCATTTTGCGGATACGCTTGGAAATTTGAGGTTGACTGTCAAAGGGTTTTTTAGCTTGTCATCCAAGATTAGGAAAATTGCAGAGAAGGTTTGCGATGGAAAACTTGTTTTGATGCCTGGAAGTGGATATAACCCTGTGATTTTGCCGCTTTGTTGGTATGCACTTGTTGCTGGTGTTGTTGGTTTAGAAGAAATTCGTATTAGAGATCCGTACGCTCCTCCAAAGGAATCGCCTAGTTGCCGTGGAAAGGTTGAAAACACGATTAGTGAATTGAAAAGGCTACTGAAAAAACGTTGGGCATGCTTTCGGTAAAAACGATGCAATTAAGCCTAAGGGTTTTTGCGTATGTTTATAAACTTTTATATTGTTTATTTGCAGACATGCTGACTGAAACTGTTGTGGCTGTTTCTCTTCTCTTTTGGTTAGGGTGTTTCTTTTCAGTTAACTTGCATAACATAGTGAAACGTCAAAAGCTCAGAAGCGGTGAAAAGGTTTGTGCAGAGGTTGAACGTCCCTTAGGTTCTACTATTGGCTTGGCGGCTGTTGGAACACTGGTCTACTTTGCAGAAGTGTTCTCTTATCTTTTTCTTGTTTTCACCGGTCTCATCTTTGGGCTACGTGATTTTCCTTTTTTCTTCCGATTTCCATTCACGTTTTCCATTCGAATTCTCGGCTCAGTTCTCACGTCAGTTGGCTATTTTATCTTTATCTGGAGTGTGGTTGTTCGGGGGAGATATGCTGTTTCGTGGGCGATGCCAGAGAACCAGAGGCTTGTCACTTGGGGTCCGTACCGCTATGTTCGGCATCCCTCTTATCTGGGCTATTTCCTTATGTTTTTCGGTTTCTTCTTCTTGTGGCCCAACTTGTTTACGCTTTTTCCACTAGTTGCTATTCCCGGATATTTTCGTGTCACTTTTGAGGAGGAAAGGCTTTTGGTTCGGCGTTTCGGTGATGAATATGTGGAGTATCAGAGGAGGACAGGACGGTTTATTCCAAGGTTGCGATCATGAACAAAACCGCAAATTCGAAAAAGACTGTTGCCTAAGATCTTGACGATTTATGTCCTCGCAACTTTGGCGTTGTAACAACTATTACTTCGTCCGTTTTGGAAAAACGTTGAGATTTTAATAATTGGTGCTACTAATATAGTCTGCCAAAAAAACGAAGGGAATTCTTGAATGGAAAATATGGAGAAGATTCGTGAACAATTTCCCATAACCAAGAATAAGGTGTTTATGAATCATGCTGGACAGTCTCCGCTTCCAAAACAGGTTGCAGATGTTGTCCGCAAGTTTGTTGACGATTTCTCGAATTTCGGAACTACTTCGATTGAATGGAATGATGGTGGAAAACCATTGTTTGCAAAACTCATCGGCGCAAAGCCTGAAGAAATCGCTTTTGTCGAGAACACTTCAGTAGGCTTAAACATAGCAGCAAACGTATTGAGTTATCCGCCCGGCTCAAATATCGTTACAACTGATTTAGAATACCCGTCAGTGGTTTATCCTTGGCTACGTAAAAGTCTAGGTGTAAAAGTTCATTACGTGAAGAATGTAGATGGAAAAATTTTGCTCGAAGATGTTGAGAAGGCTGTTGATGACAAAACTGTGGCTGTTGCAGTAAGCCATGTTGAATATGTTAATGGTTTTCGACATGATTTGCGAGTTTTGAGCGAAATAGCCCACGCACACGGAGCATACCTGATTGTTGACGCAATCCAGTCGGCTGGCGCCATGCAAATAGACGCAAAAAGAGACAATGTTGATTTTCTTGCATCCGCATGTTACAAGTGGTTGCTAAGCCCTCCCGGAGCAGGCTACTTTTACGTTAAAAATGAGCTTGTCGAAAAGTTTGAGCCACCCTTTGTTGGTTGGGCAAGCGTGAAGGATGAGGTTTTCGAGACTATAGATTTTTGGGACATTTGGAGTCTAAAGCTTTCGGAAACTGCAAGCCGCTTTGAGGTTGGTTCACCAAGCTTCATAAGCCTAGTAGGAGCCACGGAAGCCCTGAAAATGTTGCTGAATTTTGGAATTAAAAACATTGAAAAGAGAATACTGAAGCTAACAGGTTACTTGATAGATGCTGTCAAAGGTTTGGGGTTGAAACTTCAGACGCCGGAAGAACTGCATTGTCGTTCGGGAATAGTCAATTTCAGAATAGACAAACCTCAGGAAGTGGCTGAAAAGTTAAAGAACAAAGGAATCGTTGTCTCTGCCAGATCCCATGGAATAAGGGTTTCACCACACTTTTACAATACCGAAGAGGAAAATGACAAACTTGTAGACGAAATCAAACAATGTGGCTAAAACTAGTGTACAAAATCAAGAAAATTGACGAAAATAATAAGCAACGAGTTATTGATTTCCTTGGATTAGATGTAGTTAGACATGTCTTTGCATTTTACGATATTCAACATGAACCTGACTACACAACAATGTATGCTGCCTTTGAAAATGGAAGTTTAAAAGGATACGTTCTTACTTACACTGCTCTTGACTTCCCAAGCGTAATCCTAGAATGCGACAGCAATACAGCTGAGAAGCTAATTGATTATACGCCTGAGAACCGTTTTATTATGCATGTCCCACCAAATCTTCTGCCAATTATAAACAGAAAAATTCCACATGCGAAGTGTTACGTTGAAGATTGGATGCTTGTTAAAAAGGATGAACCCAGTTTTTTCAAATCGAAACTTCTGCGTAGATTGCACACTGAGGATGACGCTTCAAAGCTTGCAATGCTTCTCTCAAGTCGAAAGAACCGTACCACAGCCACAGTTAAGAAATACATTGAACTGATAAGTAAGCAACCAATTTACGGAGTTTTCGTAAACGACGAACTGATTTCTTACGCTGGCTCTTTCATTCAGTTACGACAGGTTTGGATGATAGGCGGGGTCTACACACATCCAAGACATAGAAACAAAGGATATGCAACATTAGCCACGTCAGCAGTAACGGAAGAGGCTTTAAAAAACGCGGAGGCAGCAGCGCTGTTTGTGAGGTCAGACAATTACTCAGCAATCAGAGTTTACGAAAAAATCGGTTACAAAAAGATAGGTGAAAAACTCTGGATAGACGCAGGAACGGGAATGAAGCCCTAAAGCTTAGATGTTTTCCTAAAATCTAATTGACATATTTACAACGCTCTGCCAGAACATGCAAAGCTCCCGACAAATACTTTAGCGAACTTGTGTAGGCGTAGATAGACCCGCATTGTATATGGAACAACGTCAGGTCATGTTCTTGTTGTGTACTGTCTCTAGGGTTTGTTTTAGTAAGTTTATTGCGGACCATGCTGCGAGTGCGCTTGTCTTTGGGTTTTCTGGATGCGGATCATTTGCAAATTTTAGAAACATGTTGCCATGTTTCCATTTGATTTTGATTTCATGGACGTTTCTGTGTACCTTTGGGTCTGAAATTATCTTCACCTTCACCTTTTCTGGTTGAGTCGTTAAAGCCAATGTGGCTGCGACGTTCATACCTCTTGGAAAAAGCCTGACAGCTTCTTCAGCAGTTCCCTCATAAACTGTTTTTTCTTCTTGATTATCCATTTCCAAAGCCTTAGGATTCTTTCTAGAAGTTAAAATGACTTCATCTACTCCTGTTAGTACTGCACTAGAAATGGCGTCTAAACCGCCGATGGCTCCTGATGGTATGTGGATCTTTTTGCTTTTTACATCTAAATCCAGAAGGGCTCCTATACTCATGACTATTAGTTCAATGTTTTCCGCCAAGATTTTGTTTATATAATCTCTAACTGCTTGCTGTGATGCTGCCTCCACGATGACTAGGGGTTTAAGCTTAATCAGTTCTTCAAGGCTTTTAACGACTGTGACGGGAAAGTGCAGCGACTTCTTGAGCTTTTCAGATTTCTCCATATTCCGATCATAAAGAACTAACTCGTCACATTCAACTATTCCTCTTTCAACCGCTCTTGCGATTACGGTGCCAATTGCACCGCATCCGATTATTCCAACCTTTCTCACTTTTTGTCGCTTCCAGAGTTCACTTAATATTCAGCAAGAAATTGGATATCGCTGTAGGGCTTAATTTCTCTACCTTCCCCCTTCTTAGGCAGAACTTCGATGTTTGCAACTTTGCATGTGCCAGATATATCCTCTCTGCCTTCCATAATTATTTCTGCCGTGTCTTTTCCTCCAGCGTATATTATCAGTTTTTTAATTTGCGTGTTCAATGGCATACGTTTTTCGGCTTTTTCCCTTCTAATTTCGGTTATTACTGCCATTATTAAGTCTCCATGCTTTTCCGCTTCTTCATCTACGTGTTTTTCATCCGGAGTTGGCCAAGGAGACAGATGAACGCTTTTGTGGCTTTTATCCTCGGCATACATTGTCTGGTAAATTTCCTCTGTTACGTGGGGCGTTATTGGTGCCAGAAGCTGCAGAATCCTATACAAAACTGTGTATAGCGTGTGTTGCACTGCTTCTCTCTTCTCTTTTCCGTAGAAATCTGGCTTGTACAACCTGTCTTTCACAGCTTCTATGTAGCAATCGCAGAAAACATGCCACGTGAAGTTGCGAATTTCCTCCATAGCAATGTTGAACTGACACGTCTCCAGAGCATCAGTCACTTTCTTCGTTAGCTTTTCAACCTTGCTTAAAATCCACTTGTCCAGAGGCTGGAGTACATACTCCACATTTTCCTTTGACTCGTAGTCTTTCAACTGGTTGCATACAAAACGAGCAGCATTCCACAGCTTAATCAGGAAGCGCCAGCCGTATTCGACATCTGGCCAGCGAAAGGGTATATCTGAACCTGTTGCACCGCCTGATGCAGCCCACTGCCTAGAAGCGTCAGCCCCATACTTGTCTAGAACCTCTGGAGTGGCAACATAATTTTTCAGGGATTTGCTCATTTTTCTGCCGTCTGCACCTAGAACCATTCCGTTGATCAAGCAGCTTTTGTACGGCTTCTCGTTAAACAGTGCTAGATGTCTAACCATAAGGTAGTATGCCCATGTACGTATAATGTCTATGCCTGACGGATGCATATCAGCTGGAAACAATCTTCTCCAATCTTCACGGTTAGGCCAGCCAGCATGTACAGCACACGTGATTGAAGAGTCCATCCATGTGTCAAAAACATCTGTTTCTGAAATGAAATCTGTACCTCCGCATTTCGGGCATTCTCCTATTTTTGGTTTTTCCAGTTTTGGATCTATTGGAACCCAGTTTTCTTCGGCTAGAATTATTTCGCCGCAGTTTTTGCAGTACCATATTGGTATTGGTGTGCCGAAAACTCTTTGGCGGCTTATTACCCAGTCCCAGTCAAGGGAGCGAGCCCAGTCTATTAGGCGGCTTTTCACGTAATCAGGATACCACGTGATTTCGTTTGCAGTTTCCACAACTTTGTCTGTTAGTATGCGTGTTTTCATGAACCATTGTTCACGTTCAAGAATCTCTACTGGTGTCTCACATCTGTGACATACACCAATTTCTTGTTGAAGACTCTTGGTTTTCTCTAACAGACCATCAGCCTCAAGGTCTTTCACAATGGCTTTTCTTGCTTCTGCCGTTGATAATCCAGCGTATTTCCCGCCTTTCTCGTTTATCTCTCCGTTTTCAGTTAATATCATAATCACTCGAAGCTTATTTTTCAACACTGTTTTTACATCTGCTTTGTCTCCGTATGTGCATATCATCACTACACCAGTGCCGAAGGAAGGTTCAACCATTTCGTCTGGTATGATTTCAACTACTCGGTCAGTGGTTGGCACGTATATTTTTCTGCCTATGTACTTTCTGTAGCGGTCATCTGTCGGGTATACTGCGACTGCAACGCATGCAGGCAAAAGTTCTGGACGCGTTGTCGCTATGAGCAAGTGTTCTTCGCTGTTTTCTAAGGGAAACCTAATGTAGTGTAATGTGCCTTTCCGCTGTTCGTAATCCACTTCAGCATCTGCGATTGCTGTTTCACAACGGGGACACCAATTCACCGGATGTGTGCCTTGATAAATGAAGCCTTTCTTATATGACATTATAAAGCTTAGTTGTGTAAGCTTCCAGTAGTCTGGGCTCATTGTGCGGTATTCTGTTGACCAGTCCACGCTGCAGCCTAAACGAATTATGCTATTCTTCATCATGGCTATGTATTTTTCAATTGTTTGTTCACACCATTTTCGAAACTTGTCTGGAGGCACATCTCTTTTCCTAATGTTATGTGTTCGTTCAACTTCAACTTCTATGCTTAACCCGTGGCAGTCCCATCCTTGGGGGAAGAAAACATTGCAGCCCCTCATGCGTTTATATCTAGCCACTACGTCGAAGTACGTCCAGTTCAACACGTTGCCCATGTGGAACTCGCCTGACGGATAAGGCGGCGGCGTGTCAATACTAAACGTTGGGCGTGTCTTGTCATCCCGGTCAAAACGGTAAACACCCATCTCTTCCCATTTCTTCTGCCACTTCTCTTCAACTTCAAGAATATCAAATTTCTTAGGCAGCGGCTGTTTCATTTATTGCAACATCCTGAACATGCTTAGACCTTAGGAAAAATAAATATACCAATAAATAACAGTTACCCTCGGAAGGTTTGGGGAGCTGGGATGTGACCCGGCTGAGAGGACGGTTGAAAACCGTCGACCCTTAGAACCTGACCCAGATAATGCTGGCGTAGGGAGAGTACACGAATGCACAAGAGAAAAATGCTTCTCAAGATTCGAAAATCTAATTCCTTAAACATTTTGGAGGCGCATGGTTAAATTGGCTCTTAAGCCGCCGCCTGAATGGGGAACAGAACCAGTACCAGCTGAAAAAAGGGTTCTAAGGCCAATCGATTACTTCATCCTATGGTCCAGTTTGGCAGTGGGTCTGCTTGTGCTTGAGGCTGGAGGCTTACTTGTAGGCTTACCTATGCCTGTAGCCTTGGCAGTAGCCTTACTAGGTTCGGTTATAGGTTCTGTTGTACTGGCGTTGGCTGGTGGCCTAGGAAGCAAATACGGCATACCAACCATGGTTAGCTTAAGGGGAGTCCTGGGATTAAGAGGATCATACCTTCCAACTGCGCTAAACGTAATACAGCTGATCAGCTGGGCAGCTTTTGAGATTTTAATTATGGCCGAGTCTGCTCGTTCTATTTCTGGAGAATTTTTAGGTCCATACACTACGTATTTTTGGGTATTCTTCTTCGCCGCATTGTGCATGCTAATGAGTTTAGGTGGACCACTAACAGTGATAAGACAATGGCTAGAGAAATTCGCGATATGGCTAGTTTACGGCACTGCAGCATTTATCACATACACAATTCTCTCCAAAGCAGCTTACCTTCCGTTTCAAGTGGGTGAACCTATACCAATAGGGCTAGCCTTAGACTTAGTCATAGCCATGCCTATATCATGGTGGCCTTTAATATCGGATTATAATAGATTCTCAAAGAGTGAAAAGGGAGCATTCATTGGCACGGCAACCGGCTACGCTTTCACAAACTTTTGGTTTTACGCCTTAGGCATCCTACTCATAGGGTACATTGGTGGTGGCGTCATTTCAGCAATAACGACCATTACGTTTGGTGGCTTAGCTCTCGCCATATTGCTTGTAGACGAGACAGATAACGGGTTTGCCGACATATACTCAGCAGCGGTCTCGATACAAAACGTTTCACCAAAGTCCAAACAATGGAAGATTATCATCGCCGTTACCGTGGTGAGCGTTCTGATGGCCACCTTGATGCCAGGGCAATGGCAGCTTGCATACCAAAATTTCCTCGTTTACATAGGAGCAGCTTTCGTACCCTTACTCGGAGTGTTTTGCATGGATTTCTACGTAATTAAGAAGAAGCAGTATAAAATAGAGGAGTTTTACGCTTCAGCCAAGCACTTCAGAATTAAACCAGCAATCGCTTGGCTTGTCGGCATCATTGCATATTTCATATTTTACTTTTACACCACTATAGGTTCCAGCATCCCATCCTTCGTGATTTCAGCTCTTATACTTTACATACTCGAGAAGGCTAGTTAAAACATGGTTGGCATAGAAAAGATAAAGGGTAAAATTCCCGTTGCAATAACAATAGCTGGTAGCGATTCTGGAGGAGGTGCCGGAATTCAAGCAGACCTCAAAACCTTCGCAGCTTTAGGTGTTCATGGAACAACAGCAATCACTTCTGTCACAGCTCAAAACACTTGTTCAGTTAGGGCTGTTGAAGACTTGAAACCTGAAATGATTCGAGAACAAATTAAGGCAGTGGCTGAGGACATAGGCATTGACGCTGGAAAAACTGGAATGCTTCACACACAAGAAATAATCAAAACTGTTTCTTCAGAAGTTTCAAAATACAAGTTTCCACTGGTTGTTGACCCAGTTATGATTGCCAAATCTGGAGTACCCCTCTTGAAACCTGAGGCTGTAGATGTTTTGGAAAACTATCTTCTGCCAGAAGCTACAGTCATAACACCTAACAGGTTTGAAGCTGAAAAACTTGCTGACATGAAAATTGAAAACTTGAGAGACGCAGAAATTGCAGCTGAGAAAATCTCTGAAATGGGACCAAAAGCCGTTGTAATCAAGGGCGGACATTTAGAAGGAAGCGAGGCAATTGACATCCTTTACTATAGAGGTGATTTTAAAACGTTTAGCGCTCCAAGACTTGACGTAAAAACTACACACGGAACTGGTTGCAGTTTTTCAGCAGCCATAACTGCTGAACTCGCCAAGAAAACAGAAATATCAGTGGCTGTTGAAACAGCCAAGAAAATTGTGGCTTTAGGCATAAAATTTGGCTTAGAAATTGGAAAAGGTTATGGTCCGGTAAATCCAATGGCTCATCTTTACCGTGAATCTTCAAGATACAACGTTTTGATGAGTTTGGAAAAAGCTAAGACTTTACTTGAGGCAACCCCTGAAGTTGCAATGCTTGTGCCAGAAGTTGGTATGAACATTGCCATGGCAATTCCTTATGCAGAAGGCATTGATGACGTAGCTGCGATAGAGGGCAGAATCGTAAAAACATCCGAGGGTGCCAGGGCTGCTGGCAACCCAAGATTTGGATGCTCTTCGCACTTGGCCAGATACATACTTGAAATCATCAAGCAAGACGAAAGCAAAAGGGCCGCGATCAACCTGAAATTTTCAAACAATATTCTTGAAACTCTAGAGGAGTTGGGTGTGACAATATCCTTTTACGACCGGAGGAAGGAGCCTGAAGAGATTAAAAAAGTTGATGGAATGACTGTGCCATGGGGTGTGAAGCAAGCCATCAACAGAATCGGAAAGGTTCCAGATACAATTTACCATAGAGGAGACGTTGGTAAAGAGCCTATGATAGTTATTTTAGGTCAGCAAGCCTACGATTTGGCGAAACATACAGCACGGCTTGCGATGGAAATTGGAAAAAAATGAAAACAAGAGTTGTTTACGTCAAAAAGTTGGCTATAGTCATTGTTTTCTCCGCCCTAGGAGTGGCTATAGCACCTTTCTTTTGGTTTTGGTTTCTAGGCACAAAAGCTTATCCAACACAGCACATGATTAACGCAATTCTAGGGGTGCTTGTAGGTCCATTCTGGGCAACCATTGCAGCCATTTTTATAGGAACCATAAGAAACATGTTGGGTATAGGCAGTCCATATGCCTTTCCCGGCGGAATACCGGGCGGCATAATTGTCGGCATAGTCTACTGGCTTCTTAAACATCTAAAAGTAAGCGAAAAAATACGTTTGACAGCAGCTTTTACGGAGCCAATAGGAACACTGTTAATAGGTGTTCCACTTTCTCTACTTCTTTTTGCTCCATGGATAATAGATCCAACACTTTTGGATTTGATCGCGAAAGAAGGGCCATTTTTTGCTTTCTTAATTTTAGGAGCTGGCTGGGCTCTAAGCTGTGTTCCAGGAAGCATCATAGGATTCACCATCCTTATAATATTGAATAGAGCTGGGATAAACAGGGAGACCTTGTTTGGAGAAAAATAAAAACAAAGCGCAATTGAAAGGCAAAGAAATTCTTGGTAAGAAAGTGTTATTGTTGGGTGAGGCTGGTTCTGGGAAAACGAAGCTGGCAGCCCAACTACTCCGGGAATTAATGATGCTGGTGAATCCTGAGGAAATAACTGTTATTGATTTGGCTCCTCAAAGAGTCGGTGAAATTGGCGGAAAATTAACGGAATACGTGAACATGACTAGTGGCGTTAAATATTTTTCTCCAGAAAATGTTTACACACCTAGACTAGCTGGAGCCTCACCCAAACAAGTATTACATTATGCAGAATTGAACAGAAAAAACATGGAACCACTACTTAACAAGTTCATTCGAAACGTCACAGAAGTTCTTGTCTTAAATGATGTTACGCTTTATCTTCATTCGGGCAAACTAGAAACCGTTTTGAAATGCGTAAGGTTGGCTAAGACTTTTTTAGCTACGGCATATTGTGGCTCAAAGCTTGCCGAGGATTTAGGAACCGGGATAAGCTCAAAAGAAAAGCAATTGGCTGATAAATTAGCTACTTCCATGGATTTAACTTTCAAAATCAACTAGCTTTCTAAAAAAAAGCAAAAAATCGTCAGCATTCACAATTACTTTTCCAATTCTGACAGAATGAAATCCACAATTTCGTCGGCAACATTAAAACTTGTAACTGACTGCAAGCCTCTCCATCCCGGTTGACTGTTAACCTCAACAAAAAGAGGCCCTCTGGAACCTTCTAAAATGTCCACACCAGCAATTTTGCATTCAACAAGACTTGCGGATTTCAGAGCCATCTCCTCAAGTGTCGTGTCAAGTTTTATTGAAACCGGTTTGGCTCCTTGACTGTAATTTGTTTTCCAAGTGTCTGCAACACGTTTCATTGCTGCAACAACACGGTTGCCTACGACAAAGGCGCGAATGTCAGAAAAACCGTGAGGTACAAACTCTTGAAGATAGATTACGCCGTGATAGAATGTTATGGCTTTGAAAATTGTGGCGGCAACTTCTGGATTCGTAACTCTTGTTGAACCTATTCCTCTTGAACCGAAAATCGGTTTAACAATGACGTCTCCGCCTAATTCATGAAAAGCCTTTAACGCTTCGCCAACGTTTTCCGTTACTGCAGTACGTGGAACAGGTATGCCATTATCTTCCAAAATTGCTAAAATAGCATATTTGTCAACACAGTACTCAATGGCTTCAGGTGGGTTTATAACGTATAAGCCTAAACGTTCAAGGCGATGTAGGATGTCCATTCTACAGACTATTTCTTCCAAAGAGCCGCGACCAATAGGGCGAATTATTAAGGCATCCAGCTCTTCCACAATTCTGACCTTGCCAACATTCAAGTATGGTTTGTAGCCGACACGAGCGATCAGCTGTGGGAATCCAAAGCAAACATGTGAAATATTACGTTTAGCCAGTGCTTCTCGAAGCTGAGTTGAACTCCAAGAGTCTCCATTCCGTGTTAAGATCCCAATTTTCAAAAACAAACCTTCCGTCTTTGTGTGTGAAAAATGCTGAGGATTATGTTCTTAAAGTTTCTGGGTGAAGCCATCCTAAAACGTGTGAATGAAAGGTTTTAGCTTCTCTGCGTTTCCGAATTTTTGGGAAAGTTCAACATTCAAATAGGCACCGTGAACATTGGAGTACGGCGGTCCTTTCCGTGAAAATAAAGTTAAGATTTTGCCTCTGTGGTTGATTTTGAAGCCGTCTCTGCAGGGCTCGTGTCCCCTTATCAAAATTTTAACATTGAATCTCCTTAACACTTGATTTGTTATGTTTTCGCCGAAGAGTTTTCCAGCACCCCTTGGGGATTCACATACTCCCTTAATCATTTCGGTTGGGTCGCTCCAAAGCATGTTTTCAAGCAGTCTTTGCTTTGGATGTTTGATGTGAGCGTAGGCCAAGTCTTCTAATGTTTTTGCTTGTGGTGGTAAGCCTCCATGAATCATTAGGTAACGCTCTTCTACAACCACTGCGTTATAGAGATGTTTGAATAGTTCTCGGATTTTTGAGTAGGCGTCCCTCCATTTTTCTCCGAATCTTGCTTGAAACTGCAGCGGTAAATCGTGTGGAGAAGCTAGAAGGTCTTCTGGTCCCTCATGGTTCCCACGCATCAAAATCACTTGCTCTGGAAATAGAAGCTTCAGCTTCAAGACAACGTAATAGACTTCAGCCGAGTAAACGCCCCGGTCACCATAATCGCCAAGAAAGATCAGAATTGCCTTGTTGTTCTGGTTCATTTTCTGCAGGAAACTTGTATCCTTAAGGATTCGAATTAGACTTTCCAAGTCTCCATGTAAATCGCTGATTACTACCGCTTGGCCAAAAGGTCTGATTTCAGCAAGTCTACCTACAATGTTGAAGCTTCCAACTTGCCCATTTTCTTTGGCAAGTAATTGCACAGTTTCTTCAACCAATCGAGTGAAATCTTCGCATTGAACTTCTAAGGCTTCTTTGATGATTTGCGAGAGGTCTGTCTGCAACTATTGCACCTTAAACTTCGATAAGGATTCTTTTGCTCATAAAATCGAAAACGTTTTCCTCTATTTCCTTTTTCCAACTCTGAATTCTGTCCAGTGTTTCCTGTGATTTTCGTTCCGTGGTATTTTCTTCCAATTCGAGCCGCTTCTTTCCTTTTTTCGATTTCTTAAGCTCTTCTTGAAGCTTCGAGAGGTTTTCTTTTATTTTTGCTGTTTCGGTTGAGGTTGAAATTTGCTTTTTTCGAATTATTGTCTCACGGCATTTTTGATGAAGACCATCTAAAGAGTTCTTGTTAAAAATTTTGTTTATGTCTTGTTGTGCTTTTCGTTTTCTGTCACGCTTCAGTTTCAGTTTTCCCTCAGACATGGAGCTAGCAAGTTTTTTGAGAATTTGCTCTAAAATTGGGTATCCTGCTTCTTCAGCTGCAAAAGCATCGAAAGGATCTTCAATGTAGTGATTAAGTTTCTCTAACTGTTCTGGTGTTAAACCGCCTTTACGGAAGACTTGTGATTGAAATTTTATGAATGGTTTTCGTAGATGTCGCAGATTATGTTTTACTTCCTTCCGCAGCTTTTCTATTTCTATACTTATTTGATTCAGTTGAGTCAAGCTCTCTCTATTTTTTAAATTCGCTATTTTTTGTTGTGTTTCAGCTATTTCCTTTTGAATTGAAGCCTTTTCGGTTTCGTTTTTGTTTCTATGGACTTCTAAATCTGCTAGTTGTCCTTGAAGAGCCAAAAGATTGTCGATAATTTGGAATGTTTCTTCTAAGGTTTTAGTTTTAACATACTCTTTTGTTAGAAAACTTTGAAGCTCCTTCAAGGATTCTTTTGCTTTTTCGAAAACTCCTAGAAATTTTCTTCTGTCCATGATGAAGAAAGGTGATATTCTCGGAAACCAGTTTCTAATGTCAACTTCTGTCACTGTAAACGCTTTTTGAGTTTCTTGGATGAAATCGTGGAAGCTGTCGTAGGAGACTTTGTCTCGAACTTCAATCTGCTGTATTCTTTTAAGGAATAGACGTGCCAGCTTGTTTAATGCTCTGGCTTTGCCATAGGTCTTCCTGCTCCTTTTCTCAATCTCTTCTCTGCTATTCTCTAACAACACTTTACAAACATCTGTGACATTATCAAGGACCTTTTTCATTTCATCGATTAGTTTTTGAGCTTTTTCATGAACTGGAATAAAAATCGAACCAGTTTCTCTTTCAAGCCACCCTTTAACTTCCTTTGAAGAGAATTTTAGAGGTTCCGACAAGGAGGTCCCCAGTAAAGAAATACACGTAAGATATATTTATTTTTCAGGTTTTTCTTGCAATAACTATACTCTTTTTTGAGTAGTTACTCTTAAATAATAACCCATAAGACCTTTCATACTGCAGATCGAGATGAAAACAATGGACGCAAAAACAGTTTCATTCACGGTAATGATGGGTGTTCTTGGGAACGTGCTGTTTGCAATCTCCTATTATACTGGAAATCTTGGTTACGGAATAGCCCTTGACTTCTCTCTTGTAGCCGCTTGCATTACAGGATTTTACGGCGGCCCCTTAACTGGCTTCATTTCAGGACTTTTCGTGGGAATAATGCCTGGAATAATGTTTGGTCCCATGGGTATGGGTTCATGGCTGGGCTTGTTTGGTTTGCCGCTGGGAAAAGGATTGACGGGGTTGACTGCTGGAATTATCTCGAAAGGTTTGGGTTTAGGAAGGAGACAGCATTCATCCCTTTTTGCGGTTCCAGCAACTCTTTTGGCTTATATTCCAGAATGCCTCTTTACTTATGCTTATTTTGCCTATTTAATGCCGTTTTTCCTGGGAAGTGGAGGCGCATTCACATTCCTCGTTTATATATTGCCCAAAGCCATCGGTGAAGTTGCCATAATAAGCTTTCTGATGGCTGCTTTAATTGGAAATCACGGTTTCGGTGACTTTATAGGTAGATTTTTCACAAAACCACACGTAATCCCAAAGCTTAAAGCAAGCGAATCGAAATTAAGGACCTAAAGATTTCTCTAATGCTTCAACATTAATTTCTCCAGCCCTGAAGATCATACCAGTTTTTACATTGTTAACGATCAAAACGGCTGGTGCAAAGAGGTTTGGGTCGATTTTGTAAAAGTTGTAGTTTGCTTTCTTGAAGATTTCAATGAAGGGCTTTCCATAAGCTTCAGAGGCGTTGGATGGAGCTTTACTAACTATTTGCTTCAGTTCTTCTTCATCTTCACATTCAACAACATAGTAGGCTACTCCTCCAAAGAGGATTGCATCGTTTGTTCTCGCCATTGCTTCTATAAACTTTGGATGGATGGGCGGGATTGGCGTGCATCCCCAAGCATACAATATTACTTTTGGATTTAATCCAAGCTTGTCAAGTTTGTGAATCCCAGTTTCAACTATTCTACCTGAAACTTGTGTTGCGCCAGCTATGCTGGCTGTGGGAGTCAAAATCACTGCCAAGTTTTCCGGGGAAACGTTACATTCCTTTTTGAAGCGTTCCAACAGTTTTGTTGGGGGATGCTTATCTGTTTCTAGAACGACGACTGCTTTGTCAGAAACATCGCTGTATCCAATTTTATCGTAGATTTCCTTAGGCTTTAGTGCAAGAGCTCTTGCTGGTCCAGAACCTATTGCGAAATAGTCTCCCTCTTTTATTTGCCAGCCTGCATACTGCGAACCCAATGTTGCGATTACTGGATGGTCTGTGTAAACGAATATTGATGGAAGTTCAAGTTTTCCGTATTTTCTGTAGGTTATTTCTGCTTTTCCACAGCCGCCCATGCATATTTCCGTTATGATTTTTCCAGCTTGAAATCCACCTTTAGCCTTTATCCCAGCATCCACAATGGTTGTTCCAGAACTTGTTTTTTCAACAATAATCCCATAATAATCTGGTCTTTCAATCATTTCTTCTAGTAGCTTCCACCCTAAACTGTTTACGCTTAATCCATCTTTCAATAGGTTTTCTCTCCAGCTCACCCGTTAGAGAAACTTTTCATAATTAGTTAATTGGGGATTTTTCTCTTTTAAGACATACAGTCTGCCTTTTCCATTTTCTGTAAGGTCTCCGAGAAAAAGGTAAAAGGGACCTTTAACGATTTTTTCTTCAATTTTGACTTTCTTTTTGACGCTTTCAATTGTAAAGGTTGGTAGAACTGACTCCAAGAACCCTCCGACAACTATTTTTCCGCCAGTCATGCATGCTCCTGCTCTTTCTTCACAATCTCCTTGAACGAAAATTGTTCCACTGCGCATTCTCAAACCAGCAAATTGGCCTGCATTGCCGTAAATTTTTATTAAGCCCTTCCTCATGTAAGTTCCTGCTTCGTTTCCAACGTTTCCGTAGACGATTATTTTTCCTCCACGCATGCCTCTGTTGCTTCCGCGGTATGGTGCACCTAGATAGTGGCTGGTGTTTCCGTGGATTTCGATTGTGCCGCCCTTCATCGTTGAGCCAGCCCATCCTGCAACGTTTCCGTGCACGGTTATTTTTCCGCCTTTCATTTCCTCGCCAAGGTGCATGCCTGCATCTCCTTGAATTATTATCTCTCCGTCTGTCATGTATGCTCCTATTCTTCTAACCTTGCTTACGTCTCCATAGACTGTTATGATTGTTTCTTGTTCTTTTCTGGTTTCCTCAACCTTGAAGAGTTCTCCAAGTCTCTTCTGTTTGTTTCCTTCCAAAATTTCCAGATCTTCTATTTCTTTCTGGTTTTTGTCTTGGAAAACATCTGGGCTTACACACTCAGCTATTACTGGAAACGTAAATTTTCTTAGGGGATAAAGGTTCATCATTTTAAACATTCGCTTTTACGGTTATTGGGTGAGACACTTCAAGATAATTTTCGGTTACTGGGTAATTTTCGTATTCAACTGTCCAGTATTCCCTGAATCTTCTTTTCATTTCATCGGTTATTTCTACGGGGTTGGAAACTTGCACGTCAAGCCACATAGTTGCTCCTTTAACATGCTGCATTATTTCTCCGTTCTTGACAACTATTTCTCCACCTTTAATGGTGTAGGCAGCTTGTTTGAACGCCTTTCTTACAGTCTTGTACTTTCTGGAAGGGTCTATTGTTTCTGGATTCATCTTGTAAATGGCTACGTCCGCGTCTGCACCTACGCCTAAATGACCTTTGTTTTTAAGTCCCAAAGCTTTTGCTTGCCCCGCTCTTGTCATTATTGCAATTGCATAAAAGCCTAATTCACGGTCAATTGACGGAAGGAGACTTCTATTTCTCGCTCGTGGATTAATCCTATTTAAAGCTGCTTCTCTGGCTTTTCTACTCATAAGCCAACCGATAATTCTTGGATAAGAAGTGAATGGGCCCGCGTTTGGATGATCTGTTGTCATGAAGATTTTCCACGGATCCTTAATCAGCAAGGCTAGTTCTAAGCCTATGGACCATTGGATTGCGTGGACGTAGCTTTTGCGCCTGTAACGGAAAGGCACAATTCCCGAACATGTTTCAGTTTCCACATCATGGTTTACCCACTTGTTTCCGCTCAGTTCATGAAGCGTGTACTGGAATGGGCCGTCAGCGGTCATGGTTGTTGTGTCCGTGAATATTACTTGACCCATGTCCAAAGTTACGTGAGAATGGTTGTTGATGTATTTTGCGATTTCCTCTGCTCCAGACTTCAGAGTTCTCCAGTCTGAACCTTTAAAGGCGGAGAACTGGCAATGGGTTATGTGGATGGCTGGCTTATCCTCTGAGGCTAGATCCTCAACGCATTTCATTGTGTCCAAAGCTGTAAGGTAGTTTCCGGGTTTTCCAAGGTTGTTTGTGTGCACGTGAATTGTGTGGGGCAAGTTTAGAAGCTTGTTGACTTTAAGTAATCCGCGAAGGATTTCACGTGGAGTTATGTCGAAATACGGAACTTGATCGTCTATACTGCTCAGATTCCGTCCAGAACCCCAAGCTTCCAGGCCTCCTGGATTGACGATTTTTATGGCGTAACCCTTGGTTGAAGTTATCATCCAAGCCACGTATCTTGCGCATTCCTCGATTTCACCTTTTTTTAGGTATTCGAGTACAAACCACCAGTCGCCTAGAAGCGGGTAAGTTCCTTTATCAACCATTGGAGTGTCATTCAACTCTTCATGGGTGTGTTTGGCCTCCAATGGAGGCATGGAAGGATTCATTATTGTAGTGTAGCCCATTCTAGCGTAACGATAACCCGTCGTGAACGTGGAAGGAACTGAATATCCAACGCCAGACCTTGTTTTAGGAGTTTTCCGCTCAAAATCACGAAAGTGATCCTCAGGCCTTAGAAGCCTACCAGTGTTCACTTCAGAACCAGCAATGTGACAGTGAATGTCCACGCCACCTGGCATGACAATCATTCCAGAAGCATCAACTTTCTCTGCTCTAAGTTCATTCACTTTTTCAACAATTTTTCCATCTCTGATTGCAATGTCCATTTTTTCGCCGTTAACGCCGTTGATAGGGTCGTAGACGAAACCGTTTTTTATTAGAAGCTCCGTTTATGCTGCCTCCACTAGCCTTTTTTCTTTGAGGTTTTTAACCTCTACGAGAATTCTCTTCAGAATTTCCTCGTCTGGAAGAACACCATTAGGCGGGTTAACAACTTTTTTGAGCGGGAGTGGCACATGGTCCATGCGGTAGGCTGTTCCGCTTGCTTCTATCCCAACGAATGCTGAGGGAAAAACAACATCTGCCATCCGAGTAGTTGCGCTCATATGAGGATCTATAACTATCAACGGGCTCTTAACAAGCTGTTCCACAACTTTCTTTGGGAAGCTTGCAACAGGGTCAGAAGCAACTATTAAGGCTGCATCTGACTCCCCACGTAAAAGAATGTCTATAACGGATGTTTCTCCAGGATTATACTGCGGATAGCCACGTGAAAAGTCTACAGCATAAGGATAACCAGTCTGCCAAGTGAAAACAGTGTCTGCGCCAGTAACGTTGAAGTGCCCTCTCATAGGCATTATCACAAATTTTGTCCGCATATTCAAATCACGAACCAAACAAAGCGCAGCATCAATATTTCTGAGCTTGCCTTTGCTCATCGATAATCCAACCCCAAAAAATAAGACTCCAAAGCTGCATCCAATCATCAAATCTGCAATTTCTTCAAGGTATTCCACTGGAATCCCTGCAACTTCGTCAACGTCAATTTCTTGTTCGTTGATTAGTGCTCTTAAGGCTTGGAGCAACTCGTAATCCTTGTTTGGCTCAACCTGTATAAACAAGTCAGCTATTTCGGCGGATTTCGTCTTCCTCGCGTCGACAACTATTAATTTTCTCCCTTTCCTAAACATCGTGGGAGGAAGACTTTTTTTAAGCTGCATAGGAGAAGAAGACTTTTTCTTGAAGAAAACTCTTCTGAGAGCGCTTTCAACTTTTTTCTTAACTGTCGAAGCTTTAATCTTTGTTAAGTATCCGTTCCAAGCGCTTTTCTGGAACCTTCCCTCTGGAAAGGCTGTGTATCTTTCAATGTGTCTCGGGTGGGCGCTCCATGGATTGCTGCCCCAGTAAATGATAAGATCTGCTCTGTGCCTGATCTGTCCGAGAGTACACGATGAGATGCCTATGTCTTGGATGCCTAAAATTGAGGGTCCGTGACAGACTACTGCTGTGTTGTCAATTACTCCTCCAACTTCTTCTGTCAATTCAAGACCTACACGTGTGGCCTCGCAGCTTGTTGAGCTCCAGCCGTAGAGTATTGGATAGTTTGCTTTAGCAAGGATTTCAGCAGCTTTCCGTGTGGCTTCTTCAAGTGAGACTTCGACGAATTCCCCGTTTTTTCTTATCAGCGGCTTCAAAATTCTATGTTCATTTTTATGGCTTAGAAATTTTGATTCGCACATAGCACAGCCGTTTTTTACCTTGACGATTTTTCCGTTTCTTATTGTTAATTCTATGTCGTCGCATAAGCATCCGCAGACTGGACATGTTACAGCCTTAACAACAGCCATTTTCTGGTTAACATACCCCTTTATGATGTTGCTAAACTGCTACGTTGGCATTAAATCTTTTCGGCTTTCTGAATAGCATGATACCGTTTTTCTCTGTGATGTAGTCGAAGCCTACAGCCAAAAGCGCGTGCTGATTTGTACAAATTCATTCTGTGAAAAATGAGGTTCCGTTAAGTCTTAGGGTGATGGGATAGCCTGTTAACTGTCGGGTGATAGTGTCAAAAATCGGTTGATAGATTTTGTAGTATTCCTAAGCGCGCGCTAGAAAATTTTTATACAGCTTAGACTTTAACTCTAGATGTGGATTGAATCATGGTGACAATAAACAGGATGAAGAAGCTTCTCTTAGAATTGCTAAAGAACTCACATAGGAGTGATAGACAATTAGCAAGAGAAATGGGAACTTCACAACCAACAGTAACCAGAATGAGAAACAAACTGGAAAAAAATGGCTGGATAAAAGAATATACTAGTGCCAAGCTTCGAAAAAATGGGCATTCAATTAATGGTGATCACTACTTTCAAGACTCGTTGGAAAAAGGAGTCTGTGGAAAGAGGGAGAAAAGCGTCAATGACCCGCCCAAACGTTATTTTCTCGGCTAGGGCGGAAGGAATGGGAGGAAGGAACGTAGTAGTGATTTCTTTGCACCGCGACTACCCAAGCTATGCCGATTTCATTGGAAACATAATGAAAGAATATGCAGACGACATAGAAACCTACGATACATTACTTGTCAGCCTGAAAGGACGCGTTGCTAAGCCCTTATCCCTATCATATCTTGCTGAACTACTTAGCGAGTGAATTAACTCTATTTCGTAATACTTGACAGCTTTCACAAAAATGTCTAAATCTGTGTGCGCTAGAAAATAGCGCGTGCTAAGGAAGAAACCTTTTGGGTTTCGCTTTGTCTTCACCAAAAGCTAAAACCGTTCGGTCTTCGCTTTTGATCATTAACTTCTTATGGTATGGCTTATTCTAAAGTGATACAGAAGGTGGAAGAATGAAAGCGAGATACAGAGTTCATAGATTCAACATTAGAATGACAGCAGACCAGAGCAAGTTAGAACAGTTCTTGAATAGTATAGAAGGTGAAGTTGTGTCAATCATTCCAAATGTGAGCAGTGCCAACCCAGCGTTTTACAGTTTCGTGGACTTTCTTCTGATTGTAGAAAAGGTGGGTTAAGTTGAAAGAATACAAATGCGTGGAAGTTAAGCACCACAAGAATATCGGCAAAGCAATTGAGGAATGGCAAAAGAATGGTTGGCGACTTCATACCTATCAAGTGACTGGTCGTGACATCTGGATTAACCATTATTTGCTGTTTGAGAAGGGCGGGTGAGTGGACAAGCCGACTCTGGACTTTCCCTTTTTTGTTTGAAACGGTTTAATCAATTGATTAAGTTTTTAGGGGTTAGAAGAACAAAGTATTACTTGGTTAATCTGTAGACTATGACTGCTTGTCGTCTATAGATTCAAGTTTCCTTTTCAGGATTTCTTGGGTTTCAGCAACCTTACACCAGAGGTGGCTATTAAACCGATTCCTACTATCCCTATAACAGCTGCCCAACCAGTATTGTTCTCTCCCAAAATATTTCCTTCAAACATCAAAAAGGCTCCAATCAAGCACAATGAGATTCCTAACACAAACGAAACATATTGCCAACGCATTGTGATACGCTCCTCTTGTCTGACTAGCATCTTGTTACTTGGCTTCAGTTTTTATGACTTGTGGAAGGTTCTTTTGGATTCTATTATTTCATTTCAAGGTCCATTAAAAATTTAAGCCCAAAACCCAAATGTTCATTGCTTTTAAATAAACAAGAATTATAAATAAAAGGGGATTCGCTTGTCTTCAGATATTAAGAGCGTGCTCAAACAGCTAGATGAGAAGGAACTTTATGAAATAGCCAAGTTGAAGAAAATTAATATTCCCAAGAACTGGTCTAAGACACTTATTGTGGAACTCCTCGCTCTAAATGTGTCCATGAAAGATATCCAGATCATTGGGACAAAACCTTTGGAGAAAAGGATAAAATCTAATGATGTTTCTGCAATTATCGTCAAGGACCTCGTTAAACAATTTGAGGATGTTACCGCTGTTGATAGGTTGAACCTTGAAATTAAGCAAGGCGAACTTTTCAGTCTTCTGGGACCAAATGGTGCAGGAAAAACTACAACAATCAACATCCTTAGCGGGATACTTAAACCTACAAAAGGAACTGCCATTATTGCAGGTTTCGATGTAACGAAGAATCTAGAAGAGATTAAAACGATAATTGGTGTGTGTCCTCAAGAAGCTGCAGTTTTCAAGTTTCTTAATGCACGCGAAAATATTGAACTCTTTGGAAATCTACATGCAATACCCAAGAAGGAGCTAGAAGAACGAACGGATACATTTCTGGAACTTTTGGGATTAGCAGAGGCAAGCAAAAGGATGGCCAAAGATTACAGCGGTGGAATGCTTCGGAAATTAAATCTGACAATCGCTTTGATTAATGATCCGAAGATTGCTTTCCTTGACGAACCAACAGTTGGAATGGATCCTCGAGCCCGCCGTAAAACGTGGGGATTTATCGGGTCTCTCAAAGATCAAAACAAAACAATTGTCCTAACAACTCATTACATCGAAGAAGCGGAAGCGCTTAGTGATAGAGTAGGAATTATTGATTATGGAAAACTCATAGACCTGGGAACCCCCCAAGAGTTGATGGAAAAATACGAAACCAAGAATTTGGAGCAAGTCTTCTTGAAAATAACCGGTCGAAGAATTTTGGAGGGAATATAAGATGGCACTTCAAAGTTTAGTGGCTCTAATAAAAATGGAACTGAAAAAATTTATTCGGCAACCAGCGAATTTATTTTTGAACCTATTATTCCCTGCGGTTCTTACAATAGTGTTCATATTTGCTTTTGCAGATCCAGAAATGGGAATGAGCATAAACTCGGTGGTCCCAGGCTTGATTGTTTATGCTGTTATTTTTGTAATTATGACCATCGCCCAGTCTTTTTCTACCGAGAGGCAAGAGGGATTATTAAAACGATTAAATACAACACCGATGACCTCAGGCGAATTCATGGGAAGTCAAATCATAACACATATGCTAATATCCTTTTTGCAGGTGATCGTTGTTTTTACGTTGGCTTTTCTATTAGGATTCAGACCGGATGGTGGTATTCAAGGAATATTTTTAGCGTTGCCTGTAACTGCAATATTTTCACTAAGTTCAGTTGGTTTAGGGCTTATCACAGCCACAGTATCCAAAACCCCGGAAGCTGCCACAGGCATTTCATTCGTGTTCATTCTTCCTCAGATGTTTTTTGGAACCTTTATACCAATAACCAGCACAACTCAGCAAATCGCAAAATTCATCCCGAGCTACTACTTACTTGATGCTCTAAAAATGATTTTCGAGGGAGATTGGATGAATACAAACATTTTCCTAGACTTGGGAGTGATTTCAATAGTTAGTATTTCAGTTATAATCATTGGAATACTCTTGTTCGAAAAATACGGAAGTGCATAGAAGAAGAATATTAGAATTAGCAAGACTCTTAGAGATCTACAAGGATTGCAAGCGTTTGGGTTTGGGATTAAATTTTAATTTTTTTACTGTTTCCTTCACTTGTCTACACTTATTTCCACAAATTGAGCTTTTTTAGCTATGATAAGTCTTCTTTGAGGGGCTTTCAGTTTCTACCGCCCGTTCCAAGCTCTGTTTTCTATTGTTCAATTTCGCATGGGCATACGTAATGTTCATAAGTTCTGAACTTGATTAATTACGAGTACCAAGGTTTTGGGAGGTGGATTAATACAAGTGCTCAGATTTTCTAGGGCGTTATCGAGTCCGTTGGGATTAACACTGGGACTCCATCTGTCCCAACTATCAGTATCTCCACTTCTGGGGCGATTCTCTGTAGTGCTTGAACCCAGAGGTAAAGCTCTGCAATTCTCGTCTCGTTTCCACTTTGACCAACCGACTCTAAGACCATTTCAATTGCTTGTCTCGTCGCGTTAGCCTCTATAACTTTGGCTTCTGCTTCACCTGATGCTTTGATAATAATCTCTTGGGCTGTTGCATTTGCCAATATTAGGATTTTTTCTCTTTCAAAGTCTGCTTGGATCTTCTGTTGTTGAGCTACAAGCTTGTCTTCTATTGCAGAAGTGTATTTCTCTGGATAACCGATATTCTTCAAATCAAACTCTACGCCCATCAACGCTTCCACTAACGATGGTTCAGCTTGCAATTCCTCAAGCACAGTTGTTTCTACCTCATTTCTCACAACGTCTCTGAACTCTATTGTTTCCAGAGCGGTGTAGTTCTTGGTTACCAACCGTATGGTTTCTTCCATAATACTCTCGATAGCCGTCGCCTTATAGTTCATATTTGGATAGTTATTATAAAGATCTCTTATTTTGCTGGGATCAAGTGACCATCTCAATAAGACCACAATTTGCATCTCAAGCTGATCAGAAGAAAAACACGGAATCATATCTTCGTACGAGTCTGTAGCATAATAGATATCAACAGAACTAACCCAGGGGGCCTTTATTGCATAGGTTGGACCAAGTATCGGGTCACTTATCGATTTGGAAATAGGGTCAACAAGAATTACTGCATGTCCAACCCCGACGTTTAAAACCATTGTAAGAGGAATTATTACAGCGAATATTATTAGAACAACAAAGAGTATAACCAAACCCGTCTTCCACTTACTGAAAGAGAACTTGATATCCGGCCCTACATCACGGTTACTCATTGCATCATTCACCTTTCCACCAATCACATTGCCCCAACAAGTTCATATATCTTTCTTTTCTCTTATGCGTCATGAAGCTTGAATGTGCAAACACTATTTTTTCCTGACCTTTCTGAGAAAATACCATATCAACCATGTGATGATGAAAATGGGAAAAATATCTGCACCTGGGACCAGCTCAAACAATGATATTATTCCAACCCATCGGAACATAGCAAGGCAAACAATAATTCCAACTATGTCAAGGAGATCGCCTACTACAGGAAGAAGCAGAATCGTAACCATATATTCAATGACATCTAGTACTATACAAATAATGAGAAAAAGCAACTCGTCCTCGGCAAAAACAAAGTATCGTGAGAAAGACTTGAATTCCTTATCTCGTTCCTCCAAGCGTTTTTCATCCCATCTTCAGTTTCTCATCTTTCTATCTGTTCTTGAACTCCACTTATAAGTAGTTTTAGAGCGCGCGCATAGTGCGCAAACACCAGTGCGCTACCTATATTAAGGTAAACCGAACCATAATCAGAAACAAAAAGAGTTGCAGGGTGTAACTATGACGAGCAAAAATGGGTTATTTCTTTTAATTTGTTTTTGCTTCTTGTCATTGTCCATTTCAGTTTCACTTGCATTGGCTCATGCTCCTCTAGGGACAGGTGATAATGAAAGTATAGAAACAGCCACTTTCATACCTGACCCAACAAAGTCCTGGGCCATATATGCTGAACTGCATGAAGGCGGAGAAGCCCAATATTACGGTTTCAACATAACTGCAGGAAAAAGAATACACGTCATGCTATACAAATCAATGCGTCCTGAAGAGTCAGACTTTTTACCAGGATTCGTACTTATGGGTCCAAGCTTGAGCGACCAAGGCACTGTTCCGGATTACGTAGAGAAACCCGCAGGGGTAAACGCGTCCGTGGTCGAAGGAAATCAACCTGCACAAGGCACCTATGAACCTTTCTCTCCAGGCACTTTCTACTCTCTCGGCGAGTTGTAAATTGATGCACCTAGCTCAGGTACTTACTACGTTGCAGTTTACGAACAGGACATGGGCGGCCATTACGGCCTCGCAGTAGGCGACCTCGAAACCTATGGCATAGATGAATGGGTCCTAATTCCCCTCAGTCTACTAGGAGTATACCAGTGGGAAGGTCAAAGCCTCGCATTGGTGCTTGCGCCAATGATAGCGACAGTTGCAGTTGGAGCAGTGTTAGTCGGATGGCAACTGAAGAAACGAGGGGCTCTTGGAAAAGTAACGATTTGGCTTGGAGTTTTGGCATGTCTTCTCTTCATTGGATCTGGCGTCATCATCTTATTCCAAATGATTTACTCTATAATGCTAACCGCGTTTAGCTCAGAAGTTGTGATTACACTTGTGTTCGCTCTGATCCCAATTGTTCTCGGACTAGCAACTATCGTTCTGTCATTAAGAGGGACTGAGAAACTGAGTGTCAAGAAGCGAATCTTTTTTGTCATTCTAGGAGTTGTAGCTCTATTCATGTGGGCTGGGCTCTTCGTCGGTCCCGCATTGGCTATCGTTGTAGGCATCATGCCCCTTTCCTCGAAGAAGAAATGATTGAAAAAAGACACGGTTACGCGCTAGGCTGTTTAGAAATTTGTTTGTAGGTCTTGTGGTTAGTGTCTTTTGTGGTTCTGCTGCTTGTTTTTCTTGGTTGACTGGGGATTTCTATCTGAAAATTAGTGTCTGAACTGTCTTTTGCCTTTTTCCCGGTTTCTTGTTGATGATCAACCCTGATCTTACGTGTCTTTGATGTCTCTTCTCTTGACTCATTGGGTTGTGTAGTGTTTGATACTTCTTATGAGGCTTGGTTTATGCTGCTTGACAGCTGTTAAAGCCACGACCAGCATGGCTGAGAAACTTAAGCAGGTATGGATGAACGCTTGCTCTAGCCCTCTGACTCTTAAGTGGTTTAGTAGTAGCCATTCTTTGGCTCTGCTGAAAACGCGTTCGATGCTTACACGCTTCCTGAAGATGTTGACCAGATGCTTAACTCCGCGAACAACGAAGTCTTTACCAACCTTTAAAGCATCTCTAATTCTACTGCTTTTTCTGTATGGTATAACTGGTTCAGCACCATACTCCCTCACAGTTTCCCGGACTTTTGCTGAATCGTATTGGGCGTCAGCCAAAACAGTTTTGAAGCCTATGCCTTGACTCTTCAGTTGTTCTAGTAATGGTTTGATGAAGCATTTGTCGTTTCGGTTGCAAGGCTCCACCATAAACGCAAGCGGCAACTCAGAGTTTGTGCAGCATGCTGCGTGCACCTTATAGCCAAGCAGGAAACCTCTCCTAGCCCTTCCAACACGAGCTTCACGGTCGCTTTTCCCTGTTCTGTTATCTAAGCTTCTTTGGCTGTAAGCTTTGACTGCTGTGCTATCCAAAGCAACAACTTCGCCTTTAACCGCTCCGTCCTTCAACAGCTGCTTCACCAGTAATGAGAACACCCTCTCGTATCCGTCCTTGCCAAGCCTATGTCTAAACTGGGTGAACAAGCCGTGACTAGGCGTCTCACGTTTGAATCCGCAAGCCCTGGCGATCCGCCTGTTTCTCTTCAGCAACAATGCAAGCCGTCGGTCGCTTGGAACACGCCATAAATGCTTCAATAACTGAGCCTTCAACATGCAAACGGGAGGATAAGGCTTACGTCCACGCCCTTCTCGATGATAAAGAGACATCAAAAAATCTCGAATAGAACCTAAATTCAGTGACCTAAGCACTTGTTTAATGCCCAAAGCTTCTTCCTAACATAAGGTAACCCAAACGACAAATTAATTTCTAAACAGCCTAGCGCGCATGCTATTATATAAAAAAAGGGAAGACTGGGATTAAAATTTAATCCCCAAACCCAAACACACACACAAAAAAAATTAGATTTTAACAAAGGTCAGAGTACCCTGAAAGATTAATGACATAGTGAGGGTTTTTTTCGGACTCGGTTTTTGGGAAAAGCAATCATCCTCTGTCGAGTCAAAGTACCTCGATCACGTCATTGTCCAAACATTGTATGTGCTCTGCACTAGTTTAGGTTTCTTCTGTTTAAGCCTTGTGAATGTCTAATATGGCAAATTAGAAATGATAGTTCTCCTACTATTCACTTGGGTTCGGTAAGATGGATTCTCGTGAAAGAGTTAAGCACGAGAGATCTTCGGTGGTCGGGTTATGGGGTTGAATCGGTTTATGTCAGGAAAGGAGATTTTAATAGATGACGCTGGATGGGGAGATCTTATCTTAGGCGTAGTAATAGGCGCCCTCAAACCTCCAGACCGTCGGTATATGGAACGCAGGATTCCAGTCTCATCCTTCCAGCCGCCAAACTTCGAGAATAAAAAGTATTTGGATGACGCGATGAAGATTGCCGATGAGATCATTGAGGTTTTGCAGCCTGATGTGGAAACCAGCTTCAAGGTCTGCTCAGGATACGTTCTCTCCAGCATACGCAGACACTTGCAATACCGAGGATTCAAAGTCGAAAAAGTCGAAATCACAGGCGAACTTCAAGAGATGGTTGAAAGAAGCTACGTAAGATGGTGTATTGAAGTTGGAGTACCAGCAGAAAGGCTGGAAGACAAGAGACGCTTCTGGACACTTCTAGAATGGGTTGCGGAAAGACCTGAACTAAGAGAAACACTCGTAAAGACGGGATGGAAAAGCTGGAAGAAGAAGTGGCGAGAAAAAGCATTCGAAAAGCGCGCGCTTCATGTGTGACCTTATTTTTAACAGAAAACATAATAAAAATTTTTTCGCGCGTAGTTTGGATGTTTACGCATGTATCAACATGACAGCATCTCTTTTGTGTTGATATCCCGATGTCGGACACTGCACAGCGACGGTTTTTCCATCTTCACTTATCCAGCGCGCGCGCTAAAGGACACTTGACAATTGAAAGGTGAGGTGACAGAAGACGAGTAGAGAACAGAATCCCGTAAAAAAACGGATGTGAGCAAACAGCATGGCCACCAAACGAGAAGAACTCGTGGGGGAAAGAAACAGAAGAGAAGGCAAGAACGCACGCGGCATTACGATTCGGAGACAACAGAGTATAGAAGTTTCACAAATTCCAAGATTGCACGGCGCAGTTTTTCTTGGGTAACTGTCCACTTATCTAGTGTATCCCAACTTTCGTCTGTAGCCTCTAAATAATCCTCGGTGGAAAGTCTGTGTTTTTCTTTGCGATTGGAATCCCACCCACTAGCATAATCTTTAGTTTGGTGAAACAATTCAACAATTCGTCTACTGTTCGCAGCTATCTTCTCAGCTACGGAGGGATTGTGTTTCTTTGCATAATCTGCAACCATAAAGAGACGTTCCAGATTAGTCCAGTATACTTCTGCGGTTCCAAACCAATCGCGAAGTGGATAGAAACAGTCTTTGTCCCCATAAAGCATCTCAAGTTCGTCGAGAATCTTTGCGTCTATAACCCTCATGGAATACTTTTTTGACTCGCCAGAGTAAAAACCTTTTGCACATACTAGACGCGCACGCGCGCGCGCTAATGCGTTAGAAGTTCTTTCCATCAAGCCGTGCACGCCCGCGACAAAGCCTAAAAAAGAATTAGCATAAAATGCGGAACACTTTAGTAGTAGCGATAGTTGAGAAAGAATGATTTTCCGCAATTTACGTGCTTAGATTCTTGTATGCATATCCTATGGGTTTCTTCCATTTTTTCTTGAACTCCTCGAAAACTTGTTTGCCCTTTTCGGTCATTTCGTAAACGGTTTTGTTAGCGTGGGTGCGTAGGCGGGTTCCTTTGATGATTCCAGCCTTCTCTAACAATTGAAGCTGATGATAAACGGTGCCAGCGCTTACCGTAAGCCCGAAATTGCTGACGTGTGTGACGATGTCGTAGCCTGTTATTTTTTTCCTTTTGAGAGTTCAAGGATTGTGATTAAGTATGCGAAGCTTTTTACGACGTTGCTGTAAATTTCGGACATGTGGTTTTTCACTTCGCTTCATTATGATGTTTTTCCTTAAAAACGTAATGTATGTTTAATTCTAGAGGAGCGTTTCACAAAAGTTATATTCGGTAAAGGAAGATACCTACACTTCTAATCGAAAGGAGAAGAAAAGTGGGAATTGGTAATTCGTAGTTTGTGGGAAAGCCAAGGGTGAATCCTTTGGAGGCAGGAAACGCCTAGCCCTAATTGAAGGGCAGAAAGGAACCATGAGCGGGTATGGAGTTGCTCATGGCAACTTAATCCCGTCTAAAAACCAAACATAGGAGAAAAGGAGGATGATAAAATGAGAATGGATAAAGGAGCAATATTGGCGAGCATGGCAATTATCATGTTGGCAAGCGTCTTCGCAGGAGCAGGAACAATGGCATACTTCAGCGATGTGGAGACGAGCAAGGGCAACCAGTTTTCGGCTGGGACACTCAACATTAAGATATGGGATGGTAGTGGATACACGGAGAGTGCAGTAACAGGCGTGCTTTCTTTAGGGCCTATGCAGCCAGGAGAGACCTACCTGACAGAAAGGATCTATATCAAGAACGTGGGGGACATCAGTGCACGATATATGCACGTTAGCTTCAGAGATCCCGTTTACGGCGAAGGTAAAGACCCTGACCATGAACCGGCTGGCTCACCCTATTACCTAGCAAAACAGATACAGCTACTCACAGTAATTGACCGTTCACCCAATAACTATGGAATTGGCAGTATAGCTTATACTGTCTTCGATGCTGCGATCTCGGATATATGGGAGGATGCTTGGGGTGTACCAGATAAAGATAGCAAAATAAGTCTTTATGAGATCCTGACTTACGGAGATGTAGGCGGTAGTACTGTAGGCGCATGGGCAAGGATCCACACTGGAGATGACTACCACCTAGATTACCCCTATCTGCCAGTTGGCGCTGAAGTATGGATTCAGTTTGAATTCAAGTTGATGGAGGACACGGACAACAGAGCCCAGGGCGACTACGTTAAGTTTGACGCCTTGTTCTTCGCTACAAACACGCTTAATCTTGCTGACGCAAACTGACCTTGCTAGTAGAACGGAGCAACATCTTCCCCCCTTTTTTATTCTAAAAACAGGATGCGAGAGAATGAAGGTGCGAAACCTAGTTGGAAATACGGCTTTAGCCGCCATATGTTTAGCATTGGTTATTCCAATTCTTTTGTACGAGTTTCCATTCTTAGTGGGCGCAGATAGCTCCTACACAGTTATGAGCGGTAGCATGAGCCCAGCCCTGCGTCCCGGAGATCTTGTGATTGTCAAGGGCGAGGAGCCCATAGACATCGGCGACATAGTGACCGTAGAGTCCGGGGAGTTCACCTACACCCACCGGGTGGTTGAGAAGCTGGAGGGAGACATGTTCAGGCTGAAGGGGGATGCCAACGAGGAGCCCGACCCGAACCCAGTGGAAGCCTCTCAAATTATGGGAAAAACGGTTTTCGTCATCCCTCTCGGACACCTATACTCTCCTTACGGTTACACCTTATCCTTCTTGGTTCCCTGCGTTCTGCTGGTGGGGAAGCAGATGTATCACGTTTTTTCCCTGTTCAAGCGCCGGAGCAAACGAGAATTAAGAAGATGGAGAAGGCAGAAGCATCCCGTATTAGACACAACCAGCGTGCTTCTCCTCTTAATCTTGGTGATGAGTGGCAGTTGGCTGATTGCCCCCTACTTCCAGCTTGGCTCTTTCAGCTACTTCTCCGACTCAGAGTGGGCAGAAGTCACTTTCACCGCTGGTCAATGGATGATAGAAGTGATGATAGATATAGACCCGGACACGCTTAACTTGGGAAGCCAAGGCACATGGATCACCGTTTACGCTAACATCACACTATCAGAAGACTACAACGCCAGTGACGTGGACGTGAGCACCATCATGCTGGAGGGGATAATCCCGGCGGATTGGGGCGACGTGCAAGAAGAGAACCTCTTTATGGCTAAGTTTAATAGAGCTTTCGTGATAGACTTGGTTGGTGAAGGACGTAAAGACGGTGACGTGGTGACGTTAACGGTGACCGGGAAATTTAGAGACGGAATATCCTTCCAAGGTAGCGCCACCATCAAGTTGAAAGAGTGAAGTCCAAATGCACAGATACGTTCGCGGCAAAGTAAAACTTGTACTCGCTGTTTTAATCATCTTATTAGCTTTCTCAGGCTATCTCATCTACTTTTTTCACGATAAACCTCTCACACGCTCCAGATACGTGGCAAACTGCGAGTATCAACAGCAAGCCGACTACAATTACACAGCATCCATCAAGCCTTCTTTGCTCTACGAAAGCAGAGCCACCCTGTTGCCGGGTGAAACAGCATACAGGTCCCTAATCAAAAGCCTCAGTATCCTTCTAACCTACAATTTCAGTAGCAACCCATCACCAGAGCATGTTGAATTAACCTATGGCGTTTCAGCGGTTTTGGAGGCGGAAGGACAGTGGAGCAAGAAGTTTGTTTTAACCTCGGAGAAAACCGAGAACACCCCGGAAATCAAGGAAACATACCAATTGAATCTGACAGAAATCGAAGAGTTAATCAAAACCATAGAGAAGGAAACCGACACCCACGCATCCACGTACTATTACAAAATTGTTCCCAAAATCCGTTTAAACGCGTCCACAGCCGGAGAATCCATAATAGAGGAGTACACTCCCACCCTCCAGATAAAATTGGCACCCACAATCCTCGAGTTCACAGGACTATCACACACAAAACCAGAATCAATTGGAAACCACGAAACATATGAAACCAGTTGGAGCCTCGCTGGCTTCACCACAACCATAAAGAACATGCGATACCTGTCCTACGCTTTAGTCCTCTTGTTCTCAGGTTGTTTAACCTTCACGGTTTGGCGAATGCAAAGAATACCGCCTCCTCCCTTCATGGAAACGATAAAAAAGGAACACCGAGAGAAAATAATCGAAGCCAAGGAGCCGCTAACCAAAAAAATAGAAAAAGCCACCATAAAAGTGGAATCCGTGGAAGACCTCGTGAAGGCATCCGAAGAAACCTTCAAACCCATCATACACGAAACCACTACAATCAAAAAAGGAAAAGTGAAACGCCACACCCTCTACGTGTTAGACGCGGACATAAAATACGAATTCGTGGTGGAGGAACCTACAGAATCATCACAAAAGGAGACGACACAAACAAAGACTCAGACCAGTGGATAGTCAGAAAACGTCATATGCAAAGTCATACTCACCATACCATACATCGGATACATAGGCTACTTCGTCAGGACCCCAATAGGCTTCATCCTACTAATAGTAATACCAGCCACACTACTAATCATCATGGAAATAAAGAACATAATCAAATACCAAAAACAGGACAAAAAAAGGAAAGAAGAATCAGACTGCAACCAAAAACTCTCTACCCATTCCTTCTTCTAAAATTTCCCTGATTTTCGCCACAAACTCCCTTGCATCAGTTAAAGCCTTTTCAGCAAGTCCCTTTTGCGTTATGAAACTCGTATCATAAGAAGCCTTCTCCCTTTCCCTCTTCTTCTCAACAAGCTTTTGTACATCTTGCCTTGCCAAAGCTGCTATTACATCCAAAGAAATCAAGTATTCTTCACCAAGTCTCTTCCTCTTATGCACATAATAGTAAATCAACGCACAAACAGTTGCAGCATGAGTCTCACCTTCCTTCCTGACAGCAGCCAACGCAGACAATGAAGCCTGGTACATTGCATAATAGCAGATAGTAACAACCCAATCGAAATAATTCTCGCCTTCATACCTAAACGTTCCTTCACCATCATGCATATCAAAAACTTTGTTCGCCAAGTCTAAATTATGATACGCCTTCCTCAAATGCCCCAAAACACCATCTTGAGCAAATCTTTTCGACAAAGTTTTGACGACTGCAATTCTTGGCTTTTCAAAAAACTTCATAGACCCTTCGCAAAGCTTAGCACTTTGCAACCAGTCTTGCCATGTTAGTGACCTTGTCATCAAATCACTCTCGACAGCATATGATAATACCTCTCTTGTCCAAAGAGGACAATGCCATCCTTTAATACATCAGCAGCAAACCTTTTTTTGTCTCTTGTGCTCTTCTCAAAATCCTTCGTCATCATAACAATCGGCACTAACTTCTCTGGATATCTTCCACTAACTTCAGCAGCCAACCTATCAACAGCATTCATCAACTCGTTAAACCGCTCTTCCTCAGAATTTGGTGCAATGACAAGAACGTCTACGTCACTTCTCGGAGTAGCCTCGCCTCGAGCTACGCTCCCAAACAGTATTATCGATTGAACCTCAGGAGCAAAGTCAGAAACCTTTTTTGTAAAATCTTCCAAAACCCAAGCAAACCTTCTTTTTTCCTTATAAAACTTTTCTCTCTTATCAACCTCAAAAAGTTCACACAATTTCCTTGTTCTCGCACTTCTCAAGTTAAGCTTATAATATTTCTCTTGTCCCTCACTCTTTTGCTCCACCAGCCCTTCCTTCGCGAGCTTATTAAATTCCGAAGAAACCGTTCCCACACCCACTCTTGACAGCCTAGCAAGCTCTCTAGTGTAATACCACCTGCTTAAGTCCTTACTCATAGTTTTTAGAATTAGGATAACCTTGGGAGTGAGCAATTCTGACATAATTGTACACTGCAAAAACAAACTTATAAACGTTCAATTTTTCGAACAGGCGTTCAGTTTTCCGAACACTATCCCTTATTTCTCCAATATTCACTGCACTATACGCCAAATACTTAGGCTACTTCGTCAGGACCCCAATAGGCTTCATCCTACTAATCGTAATACCAGCCACTATAATAATCATCATAGAAATAAGAAACATAATAAAAGAAGTGAAGAAAACAAAACAAGATGGAAAGGCTGATGCTGGAAAAACGCTGCTTCTTTTAGAAGCTGGCTATGCATTAACCAATTTCAGCGTTACCCCCACAAACCAGAAGGGCGTGGACTCAAAGTCACAGTTAGAAGACGCAGCAAACCGAAGCAATTCTCAGAATAGAGAAACTGGAACCCCCAGCAAATCATAACTGTCTATGAATTTAAGTACGTTAAAAAGCTAGATTCCGCCAAAACAAGTAAATGCTTCTTTATTGGTTGTGGCTTGTTGTTTGAAGATTGGTGCGGGCTGTTTCCATATGTCTTTATGTAGACTTAGAAGATTCTTCTTAATTGTGTGCTATCAAAGTCTTTGTCGTTTGATAGTATTTCCTTTGCACCTTTTCTCAGTGCGACTGTTAAGTGTATGGAGTCCTCGTAATCAATGTCATATTCTTTCATTAATTCGACAGCTTGAATGAAGTCTTCTGGTTTTAGTGGGTCTATCAGCAAGCCTTTTAGGTGTGTCATGGAGTCGATAACATCTTCTACGAGACGCTTATCCTTCAGGTTTCTACCCGTTAAACCCGCAATTAAGACCATTGTCTCGTAAAGCGTTAGGCTGGAAGTTACGTACTCTCCTTTTGGAGCGTTCTCAATTTTTTTGATCCATTTGTATGCTGCTTTACCCAGTAAAGGATGGTTGCCAAGCCAGTAAACGAAGACGTTAACGTCTACGTAGCTTGCGACGCCCACCATTTCTTTATAACCTCAACTGCAAATTCGTCAAGATTTTCGGGCCACTTATCTATTTTAAAAGCTCCGAAGTATTTATCTGCGAATGGCTCGAGGGGCTCTATTATTATACTTTTCTCCTCTGCCATAATCTTAACGTAGCCCCCCTCTCTCATCTTAGCTTTTTCCCTGATGTTCTTTGGAATAACCACTCGACCCTTCTCATCGACCCTAACAACCGCAGTCATAGTTTGACCCACTAATATAAAGAATCCCGCCTATTTAAATATTCCCACCAACCTCGAAGTCAAGTGGAATAACAATGCATTTACCTCTTTTTTATGCTGTAGTAGCCTAAGCTTTGGAGGGCTTTGTAAAGGGTTATATTGTGGGGATGGGTTAAACCGGTTGGGGTGTTTCATGAAAGCGGCTCAAAACTATCAGCTTAGTCTGGAAGAAATGAAGAAATATGCAGGTCAATACGTGGCTGTAATGGATGGGAGGATTGTTGCTTCTGGAAGAGACCTCTACAGAAAGGTTGAAGAAATGGAGAAGAAAAACCCCGACAAGGAAATCGTAATCACATACATTCCAACCGAAGACCTTCTTATTCTCTGAAAGGGAAGGGAATGGCTTTCTAATGGTATAATATTCTTTTTCCTACAGAAAGGAATACTCGAGTGTGATTGGAGAAATCTACCGCCCCGTAGCCGTAATCTATCTTCAAGCCAAGGACGGCAAATGGAGAGGGTTTACAGTCTATGTCGATTCAGGCGCCGACATCACGTTGCTTCCGAGGTCAGCGTGCACTGAAGGCTTAGGCTACAACCTTGAAGGTGGAAAACTTGGTTATGTGGGAGGGGTAACGCCTGGTAGAATCAAAATCTACGTTCGCACAGTCGCCACAAGAATAGGTGAAGAAAAGCTTAAAGCCAGAATTGCCTTTGCAGAGAACGATAACGTGCCGCCTTTATTAGGGCGAGCAGACATTTTGACCACTTCAAAGTTTGCTACGACTTCCAAAAACATGAAACACTGTTTATAAGTTATTGAAAGAGGAGAGCCCTTTAGAGAACGGGAAGGCTGAAACAAAGCAACAAGCTTAGCTGAATCCTGTTTTTGTTTTTTGTATGGTTTGAAGTTTGGCGGTGGCTGTTTCTATACGTCTTTGTGTAGGCTTAGTTTTATGCCTCTTTTTCCCCATGGATAAGTGTGTAGGTGGAAGTTGATTCTTCGCCATTCGCTGTTTTTTCCCTCTGTTTTTACCGGGTAGTAGCCTAAGCTTTCAAGTGCCTTGTAGAAGTGTTCTATGGCTACTCGCCGTATTGTTTGTTCCATTACGGGCTTCCTTTACGATGTTTTGCGTTGCGGCTTTTATGTATGTTTAATTTTATGATTGTTTCGCGTATTTTTTGTTTATGCGGACAGTTGTTTAATAAAACTATATAAAACAAAACTGGAGACATCTCCCGCAAATCCCCATTTTCTATTTTCGCTTCACCTCTGAATAGCCTTTGATTTCTGGAAAACGACAATTTCCAAAAGAATAAGTAAGAAATAGGCAAGTACCAGAGTGAGTACTAAATACCTGAGAGAATTGATGATAGTATAGCGAAGTAAGCCATTACCAATATGATGGTCCAGATTATCCCAAAAACAAGCAAGCTTTCTGCCATTACCCTGTCCTCATCCTTAGTGCCTACGTACGCTATGATTCCGCCGATGACGCCGAAGAAGAACGGAACCAGATACCATAACGCAGTAGGTTTTGTTGGAACTGCCTGCTCAAATTTATCCAGTTTATGCACAGATGCTACGGTTTCTTCTGAGAGCGCAGGGCTTTCCTTGACTTTTTTCAACTCTTCTATTTTGCTCTCTAGAGTCTCGGTTGCCACCAAATACGATCGTTCTCCAATCTTACCGTTGGCAAAAAGGACGGACAACTTAACTTTTTCTTCCTCATACTTCTTGATTTGCCGTTCAACTTTCAAAGACACGCTACTATCTATACTCGTTGATTCTCGTGGCGTATCAAGATATGAGCAGGCGATTTCACAGTTTTCTCGATGAGAGCACAAATAACAGCAATAGTCCTTTGGACTGTTCTTACAAAATTCTTTCCTAGCATTCTTTGCCTCGGGCAGCTCGGTTACTGCCTTGCACAACCGACCGTCTACGAGATATTCACACGTTACAGGTTCTTTCTCCATTTTGACGTGCCTCACCGGGTTCCGTAACGAGAGCAAGATAAACTATGATAAGTATGCTTTATTGCTCCATATATTTTATTCCTGTCCAAACTAGATGAAGCTTGCACTACTGGACTAGTATTAATCACTGTTAACCAATGGGAATCACAAAGTTTGCCATACCGTGGTGATATCTCCCGCAACTCCTCTTTTTTATCTTAAGCTTTGATTTTTCTCATGTTTTGTGATTATTAGAGCGCACGCTAGCTAAGGAATCTCTTTATCGACTCTCGTAGATAATCTTCCAGTTTCAGAATGAAATCTTCGATGTCTCCCACTTTATGTTCCGCCCCATGGACTATAAGGTCTCTCATCGAACGTGCTTTGAGCATGAAACGTCTAATTTCCTCTTTTTCCCGTTTACTTCTTCCCAAGAGGTCTGCACAGCCATTTGCGATTTTCTATTTCTGAGACGATCCTACTATTTCCGTTCTCACGAATAGAGCCTCACATGCTATCATCATATCCTGAGAAACGATGTAAACACAGAGATTATTTTCACCACGAACAAGGTAGAATATGGTAATAACCTAGTTTTGTAGGGCTTTTTGCTGGTTGGGTAGGCATATAATTGGCTTCTAAAAGAAGCTTATGCACCAGCATCAAGCCTTTCTACTTATCCTAATTAGTTCTTTTGGTTCAGCTACCACTTTTCCGCATTTCTTGCATTCAACAACTTCCAAAGGCATGTAAACCCGAATGTAAGCCTTAACTTTAGGTTCAAAAGTGTTTTGTTCAATGAAAACCTTGCATTCTGAAACTCTATCCCAATGACCGCAATAAGAACAGTTCATTCTGACTGCATCTCATTCGTGCTCCACGTAAGATTCTTCAGAAGCCAACAATCTCTTGAGTTCGGTCAAACGCATCTCTACAGTTTGATGTATTTGGCCTCTGAGTTCTTGTCCTTGTATTTGGCCTCTGATTCTGCTGATCTTGTTTGCAAGATAAGCATCTCCTATGGTTGTTCTGATCCATTTCTGGAAGTCTCGACGTTTGAAGTGGAAATCCACTGATTTTATGTCTATTCTCTTTATCTTCTCGCAGAAGTCGGCGAGGCTGACTGCAAACTTTCCGCTATACTGTCCGATACCGGTAAAGAAGTAAAAGGCATTATTGTACGGAACAGTTCTCAGAATCTTTGTGGCCATCTTATTGCTGACAGTCGTAGCTCTCACCTTTTTTGTCATTTCAGTTCACCCTTTTGCGTTTTATCTTGCACAATAGGCGTGCACTCTGTCCGTGAATCTTCCCGTTGACTCAACGGCCACGTATACGTCCAGTTCCTTCCAGAGCTGTAGGTGGGCAAGCGTCTTGGCGTCGGCCAAGTCGTTAACTGCGACGAATTCGATGTCGGCGTCGGTTTCTAGGGCAGCTCGGTACAGGAGTCTTCCTATTCTCCCAAACCTGTTAATAGCCACTTTAACTGCCATCTAAACGCTCTCCTTCTTCCTTTTCCTCTTCTTCGGTTCTTTTTCTACGCGCTTTTTGATTTCGGTTTGCAACTTTCCCGTGCGCTCGAGCACTTATTTCTCTTTATCTGTCTTCTTTTTTCTTCTCCTTCTAAACCAGTCAAACAGACCCATGAAGTGTCACCTCCTCAGCTCCTAAATCATCTTTATGTATTCCCAGAATTTTTTTCTACAGCACTCGTATTGCTTAACATGAATTTTGCCTAAATTCCACTTCTTATTCGGTGTTTCGACCTCTTTTCCACATGTAGGACACCTAGCCATTTGTAGTCACCCCTTTAAGGGCAGATTTCAAGTTTTAGCTCAAAAAATTGGGATCAAAAACAAGGCGGTTTCCGCCTCTAGTTTTGTAATGCGCGGCTCTAGGCGCTGCTAATACTCTCTCTTTTCTTCTGGCTTCTTCTTTTCTGGCTTCTTCTTCTTCCCAGGCATGTTAGTCACCTCCCTCTCATACTTCATTAATGCTTTCGCCTTCGCTCTCTTCTCTTGTCCACAGGCATCCGTCACTTGTAGCGCACTCATTGGCAGAGCTCTACCACTCTTCTTTCCGCTCAGGTTCCTCTTCTTCCTCTTCTTCCTCTTCTTCCTCTTCTTTCTTCTTCTTTATTGGTTTCTTCTTGGACATGGCTTTCTCCTCCTTTTCAGTTCGGCACTTTACACGCAAAAGGAATTGGTATAAGATTTTCTTAATAAACCTTTCTCTTTTTATAGAAGTTCTTAAGCGAACATATATAAGGATAGGAATATCTTATTATGTCGCCGGTGTTCGGTGTGGAACTAGACGAGATCGATTACAAAATTTTGGAAACCCTCAGGAGGGATGCCCGGACACCCTTCACAGAGATCGGTAGGGATTTAGGAATATCCGACGCCACAGTCCACGTCCGCGTGAATAAAATGATGGATGCGGGCATTATAAAGAGGTATACTATTGTGGTTGACGAGGAGGCTCTGGGCAGAAAAGTTCACGGTTTTGTGTTGATAAACGTGAATCCCGGCTCGTTAGAGGAGGCAGCAAACCAACTGGTCAAGAATGAAAGGGTCAGCGCGATCTATGAGATTCATGGACCGAACGACCTCATCGTGAAGGTCGCGGTAAGTACCCTCGATGAAATGAGGGACCTAGTGCTTAAGGTTCGAGAAATACCAAACGTGACAACCAGCGAACTGATCACAGTATTCAAAGTATGGAAAGAAAAGAACGTCTAAAAACGTCTCCATGTCTTGATGGAGGTGAAGGTCTCTTGAGGCAGGCTAAAGACGAACAAAGTTGGCTCAGCGCCCGTGCAAAGAAAATCAAAATGTTTGTGATGGACGTAGACGGCACTCTAACCGACGGTTGCACCTACTATTCTGAAAGAGGCGAAGAGCTGAAGAGATTCAGCATGAAAGATGGGTTTGGCATTAGTCTTCTTAGACATAACGACATTATTCCAGTTATTTTGACGGGTGAAAACAGTAGAATAGTTCTTTGTCGAGCAAAGAAACTAAACGTGAAAGAAGTTCATTTAAATGTTAAAGACAAGCTGAAGAAAGTTTCCGACATAGCTTATAATTACAAAGTATGGTTGGATGTCCATGTTGCATACATCGGCGATGATCGCAGCGACGTAGATGTCATGAAGAAGGTTGCGTTATCCTTTGCTCCTGCCGATGCAGTCGAAGAAGTTAAGAAAGTTGCTAAACTCATCACAATAAGAAAAGGTGGAGAAGGAGCAGTACGTGAAGCAATAGATTACGTTTTGCAAAGATATGTAAACGTTAGCACAGAGTGAATCCTCAAGGATGTTACGCGCGAAGAGGCGAAATACAAATTAGTTGTCGTTGCTAAAGAGGATGCTGATCCAAACCAAACCCTTGAAGGTGATAGCCGCGTGCTATGTGGTTACTGGTTGGCTGAGAAGTGAGGGGTACCATTAAAGGGCGAGGGAACATTGTTCTGATTGGTTACCCGAGAGTTGGAAAAACAGTGCTGGCCAAAAAGCATTTAGGACAAGATCGTATGCAATGAATGCAAACTCTCACCCAACAAATTTTCAAGGATTTCTTTCTCAAAGGGGATCATGTCATCTAAGTTTAAGTTATCCAAGTTCACCGTCGCCACTTTATGCGTTGGAAACTAAGACTGAAGCGCGCGCGCAAATCATGTCTGCAGTTTCTCTTTTCTTAGACGCAGTTCGCTGTCCTGATATTCTTGGCCAGTCATTTTCTTAATCTTCAGGTATTTCTCTGGTCCTTTCATTGCTTCTTTTTTGTAGATATTAATCTCTCCATCGAATAAATCTAGAATTGCACGAACTTCTTGTGGAGGATGCATCCGGGGATCCATCACGGCTAAGGTGGTGAAGCCTTTTGACCTTAATTCCGGAATGAGTGCATTAAGCCATCTTCTTGTATGGACAGCGTGATGTTGCAGCAGAACGTCTGAAATTATTTCTATGCATATTCTTCTTGGCTTCTTTACCCAAACGTCTAGTGTGCGGAAAGCTGAAGACAGGGCAATATTAATGTCGGTTATGTTTTCTACTCCTCTCAGTTTGAATACGTTAAGGAAGCTCTTCGTGATTGCGTCTGCTTGGGGATTGCATATGAAGACGTAGAAGTGGGATTGAAACTCTTCAATGAGGGTCTTTACTTCACCGGGGTCAGTGGTGACGTAAAATGTGACTTCACCCCTTTTTGCCCCTGTTTCAAGAAACTTCTCAATCAGCAAGTCCCTTTCATCGCATGATGGTGATGTTAGAATAACTGCATAGTTTTCAGGTATTCCACCAAGAAGCAAGTTGTCAAGATTTTTATATCCTGTGCTTATGCGACCTGGAAGAACAACCTTTGAAGCCTCAGTTTCTACAGGTTCGGGCTCTAAGACCATTTCCTTCCCCGATACCCGCGCATAAGAGCCGAAGTCAGCGGGTTGAACAAGTTGCCTGAAAACTGTTACATCGTAGGTGGTGAAGATTCCGACAACCTTGCCGTTTTTGACGACTGGAATATGCTTTATTCCGTGTTTAGTCATTAGCTTGGTTACTTGAAGAACCGAATAGTCTGGAGAACATGTTATTGGGGACCGCGTCATGAACTCTTCTGCCCTTGCTTTGCCTGGATTCAGAGCTTTGGCAACAACCTTTGTCAGTAGGTCCCATCCAGTAACGATTCCAACGAGTTTTCCCTTTTCTGTGACCGGAAAACTCTCTATTTTATGTTCCACAATCAGCCTAGCTATTTCATCCGCTGTCATACTAACATCTATGTTAACAACCTTCGTGGTCATTAAATCGCCCACTTTAACAGAAAGTACTTGATCCGCAGACATTTTTAGTCCTCACCTAGGAAAGGAATGTTACATTTAAACTTTGCTTCATGCGCGCTTGGACTTGTTTTAAGCTTCCCCAAAGAATAGAACAAGGTGATGTGCGCGTTCACTATGGTGTCAAGCTGTAAAAGCGCCAGAACGGGTTCTCTATAGGCGCGCGGGGGAATTAAATAATTATTGTGTTTTGATGTGGTGGGATGGAGTTGACTGCTAAATGGACACGTTTTTGCGTGTGCACCAGGTGCACACTATTTTTCGTGCATATTTTCGGTTTCTAAGCCTTATGCATAGCCAGAACGTTCTTATGAGGCAATTCTCCGCTCATGTTAATCTCTTCCTCCTCAAAATCACCAGTTTCCGCCCCTTCTCTAACGGTTTGTCCTGTCCCTCGAAGAACGCTGCCAATATGGCGTCCACCAGCTCTGAACGGCTGGTTTGAAGGTCTTTTGAACGTTCCACTATGAAATCCAGTTGTTTAACGATCTGCTCATCAACCGAAAATCCAACTTTAACTTTACCGATTTTCATAGCCGTGCACCCGGTGCACAACCAGAAACAGGCTTATTCAACACTTAAATCAACCGGTGCACACGAATGGGACAAAAATATTTAATTCGCCCGCGCGCAGGACAATTGTCATCGCGCGATTTTCAGAATCTATAGCTTATTCGGTACAGATCTATTCGGTCCCTCAACACTTCTTCAGGTTTTTCTCTCCTAGATTTTTTGATAATCATTTCTTTGATGTCTTTATCATCAACCAAGACTATCATCCTATGCGGTTCATGGAAATATGCCGCTCTCCTTTGATCTACGGCAGATTGAGAAAAATCCCTTGCAATCAATATTCCGAAAAGGCCAAGCTATTTTTCGTGTAGGTACTCACTGAGTTGCGTTACATCCTTCTTGGCTGGATCAGTCTTGTTCTTCGCTTCGATTACAATGTATGAACCTTTATACTCTGACTTCACGTTTAACCAAAAACCCGAGTGGGCGTGATTTGGGAAAATCAAGTCTCTGACTTCCAAGCCATCTTCGGCTCTGGACTGTATTCTTGGAGGACTGAGTGGAGGGATGAAAACGTAGCACAATATATCGTTGATCAAATCTTCATAATCTCTCCACAACTCTTCTCCCGGAGAGTACTTCTCGAGTCTCTCAAGCAATTCCTTGACTTCTGGGGGAAGAGATTCTTCAATCTGGACACCATATTCTGCTGCTATTTCAGGTTCAGCTGAAACTAATTTGGCGAATACTCTACGGTCGTAAACTCTTACATGCGGTGTACCTTTCAGAAGCCACAACGCGGATCCAGTCAGCGTGCTTTGTGTGAGCATGATACCGAGATCATAGCCAGTTTTCTCGACAAATCTGTTGAATTTCGCTATATCCGATAGACTAACTAATTCCTTAGAAGTCACTACCCACCTTTCTATTCTTTGTCGATCATCAGGCTCATTTATTCTATAATTCGTTTTCAGACAGGGTGTTCCCTCCATGTCAACTCTCTTGAATTTACCTAGACCTCGTTTGATCAGGAGGCTCTCCCATATCTCAATGTACTCTTCTTGATCCAAATTCCGAGTCTCCTTCATCTCCATTCCCCACTCTTCTACCGTTAACAACTATCTTCATCCTTCTAATTCCGTAGTATCTAGTCAAGACGTTTACTGCTTTTTGACAGCCTTTTAGTTCGTAGGTTAGTAAGAACTCTTCAACAACTCTCTTCGAAGGAATTATCCTCATTCTAGCGGCCTCAAGGCGAAAGACAGACAATTCTAGGATTCCACGTCATATTCTTTGGCTATTTTCCTAACAATGTCAACAGCTAACAGTTCATCGATATGTTCAGTGAGTCCTGGTCTATGCTTGGATGCATAGCAATGTTTGCATTTTCCATTACAAAGATATGTGACAAGGAATTCTATTCTTCTGACAGCTAAGTATTTATTCAAATGTTTCATCTTTTCAACGTTCTATTTTTCCACTGGAACATACTTTTGTCTTGTGGTTGCCCCCCAAAGTGGAGATATCACCCGCAACACTCCACTTTTTTCTGAATTTTCAGTTTTTGTGCTTTGGCTTCACTTCTATTTTTTCTCCACACCAATGACATTCTTTTAAATGTCTGGAAATGGGTTTTCCGCATTTATGGCATCTCCATTTCTTGTCCTCTTCTTTGAGCCATTCCTCAACTTCGCCCGCTTTAATTTTATTGAGATTGTCAGTTAGGCTTTCACTGTATTTCAACGAGTGGTTAGCTAGTTCAGTGAATTTTTCGCAATTTGGGTATATGACACATTCATAGCAGAAATCTAATCTTTTAGTTTGTAGACATTGGACTACTCTACAATTTTTGCCCCATTCTTTGCTTTCCCACCCATCAGTCAAGACCGTTTGGCAGCCTTCACATCGAATGTCTTCAGGTTCACAATTCTCTCTTTCAGCTACACGTTGTCTTAGCTGTTCTGAGTCCTTGTATGCTCTGTAAATAATACACGAACCACAATAAATCCCACATCTACCCACAAGATTCCCTTTTACCATACCCATCACCATTCATGTTCTCAATTGATTAGACACTAAAAAGCCTTGTCAAAAGATATAAGCGCGCGATGTCTCCTCGAAAGAAGGACGAGTGCCGAGAGCTAGTTTGAACTAGCGACAAATGGAGATATCACCTGCAAATCCCCGTTTTCCTTTGTCATGGCAAAGAAAGCAGGCAACTAAAAGAGACAGTGGTAGTGCGCGTTAGAGAGCTCTGTAAACATCTGGTCTACGGTCCAACAACAAGAAGCGAATTTGAATCAATCTTCCTCCAAATAAGTTTTGCAATACAATGCCTTGCTATCTTCTGTTTGAACTGCAACGCATTGAAATACGAGTTTATCTCTGGGTTCTCGAACCGTTTGTAAGAACTTTAGCGCTTCTAAAACAGGCCACATTTCTTTTTCAATAGGTCTTCCTTTCGACTGAACTTGTATTTCTTTGCCTCTTGCATAGTCACCGTCTTTAATCTCAAGAAAGAAAGGGCTAGAAAATTTCATTAAATCACCTCATCAGTCATTTTTGTCACTATTATAGCGCGCGCTCTAAAACATGCCTAAAACCGCAAGTTTTTAAGCAATTTTGACTCTATATACTATCCTATGCCGAATGATTATGAAAAAGAAACATTCTTAAAGGAACATGAGGAGCTAGTTAGCCTCTACATGCATGAAAGCAAGATTAAATGGAATTTGATTTCTGTTTATGTTGCATTGAGTGTTGGTTTGAGTTCTGCGGTAGTATTTCTTATTCAAGAGGAAATTAGAAGAATAGGAGCTATCTCGTTTCTATGTTTTATGGGATTTTTGTTTAGCTTCACTGGTGCTTTACTTTTTCAAAGACACGATAATCGAATTTCCGAATTGGTTGATAAAGGAATTGAAATTGAGAGGGTGCTAAAAGAAAAACAATTGACACTCGAAGTTTTCAAAATTTGCAGAAGTTCCTTGGAAAAGGAAAAGCACCCAAGAATTCTATTGGGACTGTGGTTTCTAACAATAGTTTGGCTTCTAGTAACAATTGGAATGATATTGTACGGACTGGACTTGATGTCTCCATTTTTTCCATAGCGTCAATTTCCAAATAACCGGGGTATGCCGTGCAACTTTACTTTTACCAAAAACTACCTTTTTCTACTGGTTAGGAACATAGAAAGAATGGGTTGTTAGTTTTATCTATATCAAATTGCTAATTCTTTATGCAGCATAAAGTTTTCAGAAGCCCAGTTTCTCGATTTTCATGGAATGGAAAAAGCCTTCTATTGATTTCGCTGGATATTTGTAGTCTCACCAAAGTGTTATAAGGCACCGTAAAATTTCGCGCGCGCGTCCAAATGTTAAACGAAAATTGGAGAAGTAAACAAAATTTCTATGACAAAAAGGTTTTGAGTAAACCCGACCTCGCGCGTGCTTTTTTTCTGCATGCTTGCGTTTTCTAGGGTAGTAAGACTGTTAATTCTAGCAACAGTTGCTAGAAATCCTCTTTAAATAGACAGTTGGCTCAACTGACATCTCACGTCACATCTCGAGCTGTGTAACTTGGCGAACTGAGACTAGTAAAGGCTCTTTGTGATAATACGGACTAATCGGTTTGGCTTAGTCTTTTGGTGTCTTTGCACAAAGCTTTTTAGGTGATTGTGCTAATATGCTTTGTGATGTAAGCCAGAGTTGATTACTCTGGAGGCGTGTCACCGCCTAGCCCCAAGAGAAGGGCAGAAAGAGAATACTGAGAAGGATGGATGAAATAGAAATGAAAAAGTGGAGAATGGAAGCTAAGAGCTGTCAAGTGATCCTTATCTTGCTTCTGATCGTTGGTATGAACGCTGGTATGAACGCTTCTGCCGTCTATGTCAAGGCAGAGAATTATTCAGTGACAAAGGATTGGGTCATGGACAATTTGCGAAATCCTAACGTTGTCTTTGTGGATGCTCGTTCCTTTACTGAGTATAGAAGCGGTCATGTGCCAAGAGCGGTCAACATCGAATGGACTTATTGCTTCGACTACAACGGCTCCATTAAACCGAATGATGAACTGAGGAGGATTTTTGAAACCGCTGGAGTTACCCCAGATAAGACTGTAGTCACGTATTGCCAAGCGGGTCTTCGTGCCAAAGCTGTATACAATACGTTGTGCATGCTTGATTATTCACAGGTATTTGTTTATGAAGGATCATGGGCTGAGTGGAGCACTGATCCTAGAGCCCCTATCGAGACAACCAGCACACTTGCTTTGGTTGGTGGGCCGAAAAACAACACTGATATAGAGGGGTGTTCAAGCTGTGGTGGATCCTACTTTAGAACTTACACATTTATATCCGAATTGACAGGTGTTAATCGACTCTCAGCGCTTCGATCAGCTCTTTCGAACAGTAATGTTACGCGTTTGATGGCCCACTTCATCCTCATGGGATTCATTCCGCGCGTACTAAAGGTAAATGCTACGAGGGTAATCTATGAAAACAGTGATGGAGGATTCAACGAGGGTACCATAGTAGCAATTCCATGCAAACCAATTACACCAAAAAACGAGAATGTCACTCACGCAGAGATATTCTTTGTGAGCGAACCCACAGTAACGGGGGCAGTGAGTGAAGAAATAATCGAGGGCAAGACCTGGATGACCAGCTATTGGGTCAACCAAACAACTAGGCAGGTAGAGAGTGTCACAGTCGATCCTTGTGATTATTGGTGCTTGCTCAATTGTGCTTTCCAACACCCAGAAATATGGGCGTATTGTACAGCTTTCTGTTGGTGCGCGTTTGCTTTCCCGCCATGCGTTGTTCCTTGCATCATTTGCATAATTGGACTCGGTGCAATCTCGACGATATGTACTATTCCTTGCGGTTGTTGGGAAGCTCCAGCGGTTACAATCAAGATTGAAGCATGGCGTACAACAGATGTTTGGTCAAGGTCTCATGGTTTGGCGATAGACGAGGACCTCCCTAACGAATGGTGGCTTCAATCAGGTTACGAATTCAAAGTGACTAGTAGCGCATTCACGTATGAAAAATCGGTTACTATTACTGCTCCTGGAAGCCACTACGTAGAATATGCAGCCTCAGGATACGTACCAAATTATGCTTGGCACGCAAAAATCTACATTGATGATGTCCTAAAGGCAGAGGCAGACGTTGGAAGATATACACATTTAAGAGTATACTTTGAAGTCTAACAAGAAGCTATACGATAAAACGCCTCTCTCCCTTTTTTAAAGATGTTTAGGGATGAACAACATATAAATCACTAGGAGGTTGTGAAGATAATGAGTTTAAGAAAGTCGTTATGGGTATCTGTGTGTCTTTGGGTCCTTATATTGTTGTGGAGTCTTAGACTATTTAATGTTCTAGGAAGCGAATATGACATTCTGATAAGGTGGGTTTCGGCAATTGGTTTAATCTTGCTCGGGGTATTTATAGGCTTACTTATTTCACAGAAGAAAGTTCAGGTCCGAGGGATGATGGCCTTTCTTGTCATTTTTGTCGCGGGATTCTTTGCCGCTCCATTTGTCGGAGTTGGCATGCTTATGGTCGTCACTAGGTTTCCCTTCAGCAGAGGAATCGAACCTATAATCTTTGGAGGAAGCATTACAGGTTACCTGTTACTTTACATGCTTCTTTGGTTCTGGCTTAAGAAGAAGGGGATTTTCAAATTCGGGGAGACAGATTGAACGAAAACTGAGGCATAGAAAAGCCTCTGAGTCCACGCAAATGGCTAGCTTCTAGAGCGCGCGAGATCTATGTCAGCGTAGAGTATGTGATCTTTTCCTTTCGGAGCTCTGGCGATAATTCGTCCTTGGGGATCAGTGACAAAAGACTCTCCTGCGAAAGTCACCAGGTCCTCTTTGCCCACTCGATTTACTAATGCTGCGAAGTATCCGTTCTGGAAGGCCGCGACTTGAAGTTCCGCTTCGGATATCCCTGAAGGCCACTCATCAATAGCTCCTGCTTGAGGAACCACAACCAATTCGGCTCCTTTGAGGGCTAGGGCTCTCATGTATTCAGGGAAGTGACGGTCATAACATATTGCAATTCCAATCCGTCCAATTGCAGTGTCAAATACTCCTGCCCCAAGATTACCTGGCGTATAGTAGCTTTTCTCATGAAAACCCGGTGCATCAACTATGTGAACCATTCTGGTTTTCTCAACGATTTTTCCATCAGCGTTTATAACCGGAGAAGTGTCAAATGTTTTGTCTCCTTCCTTTTCGTACAGGTTGAGAACGATTACTACCTGCAGATCTTTTGCCTTCTGGGAGAATAGTTCAGTGGTTGGACCTGGGACCGGCTCCGCGAAATCTAAACATTTCGGGGTGCAGGAATACTGAGGTAGAAAAAAATCAAAAGATAATTCGGGATAAACGATCAATCGAGCGCCTTGAGAAGCTGCTTTCTAAGGCCTTTACTCCCCGGGTAAGATTATCTTCTCTCTTTCGCGTGGCATGCTGTTGAATAAGAGCCATTTTCATTTGATTACCTCACACTTAGTATCTTGTGTATGCTTGCTTCAAGGGTTTATTTATTACGGGTTAGACTCGAACCAGCACCCGCGTTTGTTGTGAAGCCCAGGGTTCGTCCAGAACGGGCGGGGCGGGATTTGAACCTAGCCAACCAACCAATGAATATTCAGAATTCTGGTTAGGGGGCTGCTTGCCTTATGTTACTGCTAGGCAGAGCGCGCGCCTCCAAGAAGCAACTTGACATTTCAGTTTAAGACTTTTTCCTTACTCATGTTTTCTCTATTTTGGAACAGACAGATCAGGAAACTTATTTAAAGAAAAAAGAACATGACAATATCGGGCATGAGGAATTTTTTTGGCTCTTCAATCGTCCGAGCGCGCGCATCTGTCATATCTGTATATGTTCTCGATCGAGTAATGCTTTTATTCTCAATGCACTGAGAGGATGTCTGGAGACAAAAGATGTTGGTAGAAACTAGCAGAATCTTGGGCGGGGTCGGCGCACTACTTATGTTCATTGGGATCATACCATACATTAATTACTTCGGCGTCGTCGAGCTTGTGGGTCTAATACTTGTCATGGTTGCCTTGTACAATTTGGCTAGTCATTACACGGAAAGAGGCATTTTCAATAACGCACTTTACGGATTGATAGTAGGAATAGTTGGTGGCGTGATTTCGATAGCAGTGGTTATTATTACGGTTCTAACTTCGCTAACCGATTTTCTATACACGATCTTCCCAGATTGGAATGGTGACTGGACAGCACTTTCAGGTCTAACCCCTAATACGTCGAATATTACTCTGGACAGCATTATGCCTTTCCTTACAGGAATTATTGTAATGTTCATTGTCCTCTGGGTATTCTCTATACTCGCAGCATTCTTTGTCAGGCGCTCGCTGGGAACGCTTTCAGCAAAGTCAGGCGTTGGCTTATTCTCAACCGCTGGATTACTACTACTGATAGGCGCAGTGTTGATCATTCTTTTCGGCATAGGGTTAATCCTAATCTGGATTTCTGCACTGTTGCTTGCAATTGCCTTCTTTCAGATAAGACCCAAACAGACACAACCCACAACGTCGGCTGCTGCACCAACCTAGGTGCAAAGGCTAACGTCAACTCCTTTTTTCTATTCTTGTGCTGTTTGAAGAGAATTTCTACAGGTTTTGTGTTGGCTTGATTCAAAGGGTAAAGTTGGACTATTGCTATTCCACGCACGACCGATCGATAACATTCAATCGTTGATTCTTCCAGCGCGCTGGCTTGTCCCTAAATTCGTGATTGTTGAGGTTATGTTTATTTTTAGGGTTGGGGTTTCGATTCATGTGGCTTGTCCGGCCATAGGAGGTGATCTCTTTAGGTGGACAGGATGAATACGAA